>Ga0268262_10000569_pt1 | contig 48299 bp, 39 predicted proteins | sample TergutNc150P3_FD_190354 | JGI IMG/M metagenome (GOLD analysis project Ga0268262, IMG submission 190354) | Nasutitermes corniger P3 segment gut microbial community from laboratory colony in Florida, USA - Nc150 P3 (SPAdes) (version 2) | ecosystem: Host-associated > Arthropoda: Insects >... | reverse complement strand
AGAACGCACAGAAAAATTGCATACTGCATGTATCAAGAGACAGGAATACTGGCGCACACAAAATGCCGGCTCCTGATACACCTTATATGCTTGCCTCAAAAACGGCAAGTTCAGCATAAGCAGTACAATCAAGGATATTGAACATCACGTTAAACGGCTGGAGTTACTGCGGGAGGATTGGGACAAACGCGGCGACAAGCGCGTTATACAGGGGGCGATAGCGGGCGCAATATTCGGAAGCGTGGAAAGACAGGCGGTAAGTGAGGCCGGTTTTTATGTGCTGGTACAGTCCGGCGACACCATGAAGCTGGAACTGCCGGAAGGGTTTGTTCCTCGGGAATGGTAATACAGGAATTAGGAATTAGGAATGAGGAGTTAGGAATAAGGGAGTGCCGTGCTTGCAACTCGCCCTATTCCTCATTCCTCACTCCTCATTCCTAATTTTTACTTCACCGCCGTTACCTTGACCGAACCTTTGACGGTTTTATTGTCGCTGTTGGTGTAGGTAAAGCTGAATTCCGCAGTGCCGGTTCTGTCCGTATACACCTTGAGAGAAGTACCACTCAGAACCACCGCAGCGTTAGCCGTTTTTGTATCCCATGTTACAAAGTTAGTCCAGCTCCCTGAATCATTATATCCATTTATTGACGGTAAATTCACAGTACCGTAATAAATATAATCATAATCCCCTGTATCAGAATTATACTCATAATCGTAATTGTTGGTCCCACCGCGTACCGAAATGGTATACAGTACATCCGTCTGACCGAAGGCGGTAATACCTTTGTCGATAAACCTGCTTACCACGCCGCCGTTGTAAGAGGAGGGATTTGGACTAAAGCGACTTTTAAACTCATCCCGAAGACTCTCAAGCTGCGCCTTTTCGGCCTCTTGTTTTATTTGCTCCGGGGTTTTGGCCACCTTCTTAACATTGACCGTTACCGCGCCGCTGATGGTTTGATCTCCACGGGTAATGCGGAATTCAAATTTTGCCTGTTTTGCAGTAGTACTGTCCGTACTGAGATCATATGTCGTTCCGCTGTAAGAACTAAAATAAATATAGTTCCCGCCAATATAGGTACTTCCCGATGTGGATGGGTAACCGTTACCAATTATAATTTCCCGGCAAATACTGTCAGGTATTGGACTTCCCGGATGATTCTGCATGGTAATAAGGGATTGAGCGATATTTTTGAGTCGTTTTCGCCCCTTGTTGCTGATGCTGCCCAAGCCGGAGTAAATAAGGGCAATATTTTCTCTTTCCCGCACAGTGTTTTCAAATATTATCATAGAAAAATATTATATTCTCATAGAAAATACGAGTCAAGACTATTCCGGAAGAGAAAGCTCATTTTAAGGGCTATTTTTCTTACCTTGTTCTCTATGGTGATATTTGCTAAACTATGATAATGACGGTAAATGAGCGGTTAACTTATGCCCGAAAGAAGCTACATTTGACCCAGGCACAATTCTCCGAAAAAATATGCGTTAGTACCGGCTTTTTATGTTCTATGGAAATAGGCGAGCGTAAAATCAATCCTCGTATGATCAAGCTCATCAATTTAACCACGGGGATCAGTTCAAAGTGGCTGGAAACCGGAAAAGGAGAAATGTTCGTACAGGACACAGCCGGAGAAATTGAGGAAATCGTCAACCTTTACCGCCAGTTAAATCCCTTCTTTAAGGGCTACTTCAAACGGCAACTGCTGGAAATTATTAATTACGAAAATAGCACCCGAATTCCATGAGATAAATAGTTAGGGGTCAGGATTTTCCAGGGTTTCCGCATCAACCAAATCCTTGAGTCTTCCGGTTGAACGTTTGTTTATAATTAAATCAGGTACCGACATGATATGAACAGGGATGCCGTCAATATCAGCTACTTCTGAATGTGAAAAAGCGTCCTCAAAATTTACCCCGTCAACAGATGTAAGAATATCAATCCGCCGAGGGGCAACGCCAATCTGGAAAATAATACCTTCCTTTACTAAATCATCCTTGGACAGATCGCCAATAGGCGCTCCAAAATCCTCAAGGGCATTGAGAACCAAAACGGCGTTGTCATGCTCAGGTCTAATCCATAGATCTATATCCATAGTTGAACGCGGGTATCCATGAGCCGCCATCGCATAAGCGCCTACCAGAATAAACTTAACTTTTCTTTCTGACAAGGCGTGTAATATGTCTCTGTAATCGCTGTTCAGTGTCATATTTCCCGCTTAATGAAACTATTTCACAGGTCAAAGGCCAAACCATTGCAATCCGTTCGGCCATGGTTCCGGCGGTGTAGCCTGAGTTACGAGGATCGGAAGCTTCGATGACAGTAATTGTTTTGTTCATCATTAATAATTATACTGAGAACCACAATGAATTCCAACACTGACGGCTTAATCCTCTTGCACAAGCCCCCCGGCCTGACCTCATTTGACACGTTACGCGACATCAAGCGCGTCTTGGGCACGGGCAAAGTCGGTCACACCGGCACCTTGGACAAATTCGCCGAGGGTCTGCTGCTGGTACTCGCGGGCAGGGCGTTAAAACTCAGCCAGTGGTTTACCCATTGCGACAAACAGTACGAAGGCACAATATGTTTCGGCGCCGAAACTGAAACCCTTGATCCCGAAGGCGCGGTCATTGCCAGCGCCCCCGTTCCTTCCCGCGAAGCTGTAGAAAAGGCTATTCCGCAGTTTTTGGGCAAAATTGAGCAGGCGCCCCCCGCTTATTCCGCGATACACATTGACGGCAGAAGGGCTTCAGAACTGGCCCGCAGCGGGGAAAGCCCCGAAATGCGAAAGCGTCCGGTGACAATTTTCAGGCTGGAACTTCTTTCCTGGGAGCCGCCCTATGCCAAAATTTTCGTCCACTGTTCAAGCGGGACATACATCCGCTCGCTAGCCAGGGACATTGCCCTTGCCGCCGGAAGCAGAGCGCATTTGACGGCATTGCTTAGAACTCAGGTGGGAGGGTTTAATTTACAATTAGCAATGAGCAATGAGCAGTTAGCAATGAGGAATGAGGAATTAGGAATTAGGAATAAAGAATTCCCTTTATTACATCCAATTGACAAAAATGTTTTCAATAGCCTGGGAATTCCCTGCTTTGAGGTGGCCCCTCCGGATACCGCGAAAATCATCCAGGGAAAGCCTTTGGCGCAGATACTCAAAGATGTTCCGCTTCCCACAGGGGAAAACGCCGCCGCGCTCTTTTCAGACGGCAAATTTATTGCGATTATAGAAGGACATGACAACAAATGGAGTTATGGATATGTCTATGCGCGTGATTAAGTGGGAAGAGTATTTATATTCCTCATTCCTCATTCCTCATTCCTCATTTTCTCTGGCTGTAACCATCGGAGTCTTTGACGGCGTGCATCTTGGCCACCAGTCCCTGATCCGCCGTATATCCGCCCCCCCCCTACTCCCTACTGTGGTAACTTTTCGGGAAAATCCCGTGAAAAGCATTAACCCCGCCAGGTTTGCCGGGGACATTTATTCTCTTGAGCAAAAGCTGTGTCTTTTGGAGGCTTTAGGGGTAAAATTGACGGTTCTAATTGACTTTTCCGAAGAAATTAGTAAAATAAACGGAAGGGATTTTATCGATCTGCTGCTTGGAAAACAGCCGGTAACGCTGCTTGCCCTGGGGGAGAATTTCCGTTGCGGGCATGGTCAGGATATCGGCGTTGATGAGATACGGAGCCTTGCGAATGCGCGGGGTGTAGAGACCTGGGTTGCCCCTCCTGTCATGGACGGGGGAATGCCCGTCAGCTCCAACCGTATCAGGCAGGCTCTGGCAGCAGGGCGTTTCGAGGAGGCGCAGAGAATGCTTGGACGACCGTCGGATTCGATACCCTGTAATACAATTTGTACCCAAATAGGAGAAAAATATGGCTTTAACAAATGAAAGCGTGGCATCAATCGTAACCAAATTCGGAAAAAACGAGAAAGATACCGGCGCGACGGAAGTTCAGATTGCCCTGCTCACTGAGAGGATTAACCAGTTGACAGGCCACTGCAAACAATTCAAAAAAGACAAGTCCGGCCAGAGAGGGCTTCTGATCCTTGTTGGCAAACGGCGGAGGCTGTTGAAATACATTCAGCATACCAACCTCGATGGATACCGCAAACTGATCAAGGAACTGGGCCTGCGTAAATAATGGTACAAAAAGTAACACTCCAAATTGCCGGCAAGGACCTTGTTCTTGAGACCGGAAGAATCGCAAGACAGGCAAACGGTTCTGTTTTCGCTCAGTACGCTGGATCAGCCGTTATCGCGACTGTCTGCGCGTCTTCGGAACCTGTGGAGGGGCTTGATTACGTTCCTCTTACGGTTGATTACAATGAAAAATACTATGCCGCAGGGAAGATCCCCGGAGGCTTCATCAAGAGGGAAAGCAGGCCAAAGGACAAGGAAATCCTCGTCAGCCGCCTTATCGACCGCCCGATGCGCCCCCTTTTCGAGAAGGCTTTCGGCAGGGAGATACAGCTTGTCCCTACTACCCTCTCGACCGATCAGGTAAACCCGCCGGACATGCTGTCGATAATCGCCTCGTCCGCGGCGGTGCATATTTCGGACATTCCCTTTAACGGCCCCATTGCCGGGGTGCGCGTCTGCCAGGTGAACGGCGAGCTTGTGGTCAATCCTACTTACGAGCAGATTGATAAATCCACAATGGAAATTGTTGTCGCCGGCACAAAAGACGGCATAACAATGGTTGAAGGCGGGGCAAAAGAGGTCAGCGAGGATCTGATGATAGAGGCGCTGGACAAGGCCCATGCCATGATCAGGGAACTCTGCGCTTTCCAGGAAAAACTGCGCGAACTTGCCGGCAAGCCTAAGCTCCCGCTGGCTCCCCCCACTCATGTCCTTGAAAACAGCGACGCTATCCGCTCCTCGGCATACCCGAAACTTGAAAAAGCCTGTTTCCTTGCGACCAAACAGGAACGCCACGAGGGCATTAAAGCGGTACAAACCGAACTGGCAACTCAGTACGCGGCCCAGCTTGAGGACGAAAAACAGAAAAAACTCTTCGATGCCCTGTTCGAGGATATGCAGTACAACATCCTCCGCTCGTCGATACTTAACAACGGCCGCCGAGTTGACGGGCGCGGCACAGAGGACATACGCAATATCACCTGCGAGGTGGACATACTTGCCAGAACCCACGGCTCGGCGCTGTTTACCCGAGGCGAAACACAGGCCCTGGTTGTGACGACCCTTGGCACGGTGTTTGACGAGCAGGTGTATGACGACATCGAAGGCGACAAGCGTGAACATTTTATGCTCCATTACAACTTCCCCCCCTATTCGGTTGGCGAAGTCGGCAGGCTTGGAACGGGCCGCCGCGAGATAGGCCACGGAAACCTGGCCCGCCGTTCGCTGGAAGCCATAGTTCCTTCAAAAGACGAATTCCCCTACACGGTGCGGGTAGTATCGGAGATAATGGAGTCAAACGGCTCATCGTCAATGGCGTCGGTTTGCGGCGGGACCCTTTCAATGCTTCACGCCGGGGTGCCTTTGAAAAAACCTGTGGCGGGTATCGCGATGGGGCTTATCACGGAAGGAGCCGGTAAGACAGGCGACCGTTACGCCGTGTTATCCGACATTTTGGGCGAGGAAGACCACCTGGGCGATATGGACTTTAAAGTCGCCGGTACTGAGGACGGCATAACCGGTTTCCAGATGGATATTAAAATCGCCGGAGTGAGTCCGGAAATTATGCGTAAGGCGCTGGATCAGGCCAAACGGGGAAGGATGCACATCCTTTCGATTATGAACCAGACTATCAACCGCCCGGCGGAAGAGATCAGCGAATACGCGCCCAAGATCGTTACCATGCACATTGACATCGACAAGATAGGCGCGCTTATCGGCCCCGGAGGGAAGAACATCAAGGCCCTGTGCGAGCAGTACAGCGTGAAGATCAACACCGAGGACGACGGCACCGTAACGATTTTCGGCAAAAACACCAAAGACGCGGAAGAAGCCAAAACCGCCGTTATGGGCGTTACCTCCGACCCGGAAATGGGCAGGGTGTACAACGGCACTGTAAAACGGATTATGGATTTTGGAGCCTTTGTGGAAATTCTGCCCGGCAGGGAAGGGCTGGTTCATATCAGCAAGCTTTCCCGCCAGCGCATAGCCAATGTCACAGACGTGCTTAAAGAAGGGCAGGAAATACCTGTCAAGCTCACCGAAATTGACAAAATGGGCAGGCTTAACCTTTCGTATATTGACGCTATCGATCCGGACGGCGCCGATTCAGGCGGTTCTCAGAGTGGCGGCGGTTATAGCGGCGGCCATTCGGGCCACGACAGCAGGGGATTTAACAGGCCCGGCAGAGATAAGCCCAGGCATTAATAATGGTAAGGGGCATGAAGCGTTTTTCCAGTCGCATGGGTGAAAGCCCGCGCTCTATGTCCCTTACTATTTACACGTATATTCTCAGTGAAACTTTTTTTTCATTTTTTATTTCATTTCTATTTTTCTTTTTTATTTTCTTTGTTAACCAGCTTCTGTTAATGGCACAGGACATTTTGTCCAAACAGGTTCCTTTTGGGCAGGTCGCCCTTCTGGTTTTGTTCTCTTTGCCTTCTGTGATAGCAATGTCCACCCCTTTCGCTTCCCTTGTCGGAACTTTGATGACCGTAGGGCGGCTTACAAGCGACAATGAAATTCTGGTGCTTTTGTCATCCGGCCTTTCTTTCAAGAACGTGTTTATACCTGCGGTAACCGTGGGCATTGTTGTTTCCATTCTTTCTTTTATTGCCAATGACATACTGATGCCCGGAGGTTATGTGCAATTTGCCAGATTGTACAGGCGCATACTTGTTTCCACTCCGGCGCTGGAACTTGAGGCAAACTCGGTAAAAAAATTCAAGAATACGGTGATAGTCACCGGTAATGTGACGGGCAACGCTATTGACAACGTGCTGATACTGGATAAAACCGGCGACGGCGAACGCCGTGTCATCATGGCTGCCAATGCCGAATTAAAAGACGCGGGCAGGGACGGCTTGAGCCTTGATCTGGGCAGGGCTTTTGTACAGTCCTCAAAGGAAATCGCCCGCGAGGATTATGACTATGCATCTGCCGGGTATCTTCGCTACTGGGTTCCCCAGGAAGATCTTATCCAGGCAATGTCTTCGGTAAGCCCCCGCGAGATGAGTTCTATTGACGTGTTCAAGGAGATTAAAAAAAGAACCCTTGATCTTAACAGTCGCTTGAATGAAAAAAAGGGCAAGGTTGCATCATCGGCCCTTCTCTATGAAATCAGTATACGCTCCGGTTCCGCTTCGCCGGAATGGAACCGCAGAACCAACCAGTTTATCACTTTCCAGCGGGAAGCGCAGGCGCTTCAGGGAATGCGTAAAGACCGGGGCCTTTCGCTGCATTGGCTGGAATTCTACAAGAAGTTTTCCATACCGTTCGGGGCTTTTTCCTTTATCTTCCTCGCGGTCTCGCTGGGGCTGATGGCAAAAAGAAGCGGCCAGACCGTCGGCTTTATCTTCGGGCTTATCATTTCGGTAGTCTACTGGGCGCTGCTGCTGGGCGGGCAGACAATGGGAATAAGGCTAGGAACCCCCCCATTTTGGTCAATGTGGCTTCCTAATATCCTTGCGCTGTCGATAGGGGTTGTTCTTGCAATCATCAGGGTGGCGAAATGACGCTTGACCGGTATTTAGCCCGCCAGTTCCTGCCCATTTTTGTCGTGGCTGTGGGAATGTTCATGTTTGTTTTGTCTCTGATCGAGCTTTTCGCGTATTTGGTCCGGTATCTTAACTACGAAGTCCCTTTTTCCCAGATAATGAAGATCAGCGCGTACTATCTGCCAAAGAGTTTTTCCTATGCCCTGCCCATATCCCTGTTGTTCGCCTCGGCCTATACCCTTGGGGATCTCTACGCCCGCAACGAGCTTACTTCGATTTTTTCATCGGGGATTCCCTTCTGGCGGTTCAGTATGCCGTTAGTTGTAATAGGTGTTCTGGCTTCGATTTTTTCGTTTTTCTTTGATGACAATATTGTGATACCGACCTTGAAGGTAAAGAACGAGCTTTCGCGTCTTGCCCTGCGCCAGACAACCGCCGAGAACAATTCGGACATTGTAATCAAGGCCAGAAACGGGCATCTTATATACTCGGTTGATTATTATGATTATACGGCGAAAATCCTTAACGGTATTAGCATTGTGGAACAGGACTCCAGGGGGGATTTTATTTCTCTGATCCGGGCGCATAGGGCGACATGGACGGGCGAGTATTGGGATTTTGTCAGTCCGATAATTTATTATTGGGACGAAGGCTTTCTGCGGGCCAAGCCCCTGCCCCCCACAGACTCGTACCGTGAAGACCCGGACATCTTCAGGCGCAACGCCGTCAAAGCGGAGGAGCTTCCCGCCAGGGATGAAAAACTTTTAATTAAGGATCTTAAAGACGCGGGGCTTCCCTACATGGCGGCCCAGGCTGATTATTACCATCGGTTCTCATACTCTACGATTTCATTTATTGTAATGGTGCTTTCAATATCAATGGGCGGCAGATTCCGTAAAAACATCCTTTTGATGAGCCTTTTGGCAAGCCTTTCCGCAGCGGTTGTTTTTTACGTAATGGAAATGATCTCCATGATGATGGCGAAGCTCGGCTACATCCCGACGCTGGTCGGCGCATGGTTTCCTGTCGTGGTTTTTATCGCGATTGGATTGATGCTATTGATATGGGCGAAGACGTAAATGGTAACTGTAAATGAAAGAATTTTGGAAGAAAAAAGTACTCAAGTGACCCCTATTTCTGCCATTACAAAAAGGCTAGAAAAATACAAGAACTATACAAATCTTCCTTTTATAGAAAAACTCCCTTTTATTTTAGAACTTATGCTTGATAACGAGTTTAGACAAAACATTCAAAAAATATATCTTTTTGGTTCTTATGCATATGGGGAACCAGATGAAGACAGTGATATAGATTTTTGTGTAATTATAGATGATGTAATATCTGCATATCGAAATGACGTATATTTTAAGATAGAAAAAAAATTATTGAGTAAACATATGGTTCCAAATGATTTATTGGTTTATAATGCCGGTACATTTGACAAGTTTAAATATGATCGAGGTATTGAACGTCTTGTTGTTACATATGGAATATTAATTTATGAGCGAAAATAAAGAACAAGGGTATGGTAATATAGAGAGCCCTTATGAATTATTTAAAGCCGCGCAGCGTGATATATTGACTATAAAGAGCATAATAAAAGATGAAGATGTTCAATTTGAAGATAATGTAGAAACAATATGCCGTTGTGCAGCGGAATCAGTAGAAAAAATGTTAAAAGGCTGGATAATAAATACAAATGACAATATAAAAGTTTACGGAATACATGATTTAAACAAATTAATAGATATTGCTACTAATATGAATGATTCTTTTAAAAAATTAGAAGATGGAATAATTAATTTAAATAATTATACTCCTAAATTAAGATATAATTCTCGATTTACAATCGAAAAACATGAAGTAAAAGAATCCCTAAAAAACCTTAAAAACGTTTATGATTTTCCTTTAATAAGAGAATTAAGGGATAAAACTAATACAGATAATAATTTTATTAAAATTCCCGATAATATTAATTTACTGTTTGGAGAATTTGGGCAAAATAATACATTAACTGAAAATGAATTTACTTCTAATTGAAGACTTCAAGGGTTATATGTAATTGGGTAGTCTTTATCGCGATCGACCTGATGCTATTGATTTGAGCGAAGACGTAAAGGGCGCAAATAAGAAGTACATCCAAAACTACATTGGTATCTACCAAGACTTTCATTTTAGGTATTTAGCCAGCCTTTCCGCGCGAATTTCCTCAAGGCTAATATCGCCTAGATGGTATGCTATACCCAGAAGCCGGTCGGCGCGAGGCGTTGGGCCAGTAATTTCATTTTTCACCGTGGTTTTCTCCTGTTTTTCAATAACCGGAGTTACTTTTAGTTCAACCCGCGCAGGCCCGACTAGAATTCCCTCCGTTTGTTCTATAGTCATGGATACATTATAGCATAATATTGTAGATAATTTCAAGTTTTTACGGCAGGCGGGACACGACAAACGCATGAACATATGGTTTTGAAGAGAATAACCACGAATGGCACGAATTATCACAAATGAAAATGGATTTCCGTTAGATTATTCGTGTCTATTCGTGGTAAATATTCATTCATGTGCCAGACATTAAATTCTAGCGTCAGTCACCCTTGCGCCACATTGTTAAATTTTCCTTCCTCATTTCAAATCCGCCACCACAAAATTGGTGTACCCGTCAGGCGTGATAGTGGTTGGATGCTGCGACTTATTGGTCAGCTTGGGAACCATCTCCGATACATAGGCGTCCAGTTCCTTCATCGTCACCTGTCCGTCCTTTAATCCTCCAATGTTCAGATCAGCCTCCCCTCTCATGCCCTGAATTATGGCATAGGTAAAAACCCCGTGTTTTAATTCTTTGAGTTCCTGAGACTGTTCGCCTCCCCTGCTGGCGGTAAAAATCACCGTACTGTTATCCTGTAAAGCGCGTACCAGTTGATTGGTATCTCCTCCGCGCGTCTTTGTACTTTTACCGCTTACCCCTTCCGAATGGCAGGTGTCAATGAAAACCAGTTTTTGCCCCGGTACATCCAATACCGATTGAATATCGCGGTATGATATTGCCCTTGAAGGCCGGATTGAACCGTCGTCATGAAAAGCGGCGTCGGACGGCATGAAGTAAAAATATCCGTTCTCGTCATTCTGACCATGCCCCGCGATAAAGAGTAATACTACATCCCTCTGGGATGCCTGTTTTAGAAACGCGAAATTATCAACAATATTATCCCTTATTGGAGTGTCTTTCTCGCCGTCAGCTATTAGTTTATAGTTTACCTTACGGTAGAGTCTGCCTTCCTGGGACTTGAACACGTTGATTATTTCCCTCGCGTCATTCACCGCGTAATCAAGATTTTGCAGAAGCGGCGAATCATAGCGGTTTATGCCGATTGACAGTATCCACAGATTGGGGAGTATGTTCTGCTCTGTTGCTGACTGTCTGTAATTAACATCTACCGCCTCTTTGTTGCTTTCTGAATAAGGATTGGTGGCAATTACTTCGATTCGGTTTGCGCCAGGATCAAGGGTGACAGGCAGGCGGAACTCCACGCGGTTTTGATTTCCTGTTAATCGTATTTGCGTAGTTTCCAGTTCCAGTTCCCCGCGATTTATGCCGCTTATACTCCCGCGCAAGGTTTCTCCGGCCACCGGCCTTCCATTTACCTGCACTTTGATTGTCTTGATTGGCTGTCTTTGATCAATTACCGTTACAGCCAGTTCAACTTGATTGGATGACAATGTAGCCCCTTTTTCCGGCCTCATAATTACCACATCCGGCGGTACAAAAGAAGCGGCATCCTGTATGGTTGTAGCAACTCGTACAGGATCGGGTCTGCCCTGTAACCGCGCTTCTACAATTTGCGGCCTGTAGAATGTGTTGCGGTACTGGTCTATGCCGTAGACATTGTTGCCCACGCGGACATTGAGGTACTTATCGCCTTTAGGGGAAGCATTATAATAACCGTCGGGGGTAAGACATATCCATTCGCCGTCTGTGAAAGATATATATTGGGCGATTTCTTGGCCTGTTGAAATGTCCCAGAGGCGGATTGTGCCATCTCCAGAGCGAGAAAGGATCTGCTTGCCGTCCGGGCTAAATTCACCATAATTATTTATATATTCTGGAAACGTTTTGATTTCACTCCATGTATTTACATCCCAGAGTTTCATTTTTCCAAAATAAGAGAAAAGAACTTGTTTGCCGTCCGGGCTGAATGATATTGACCTAACACCATCTCCATAATTATTTTCTGTAGGTTCAAAAAACGTTTTGATTTCATTCCCGGTGTTTATATCCCAAAGTTTCAGTGTTCCATCCCTTGATCCTGAAAGAAGCTGTCTGCCGTCAGGGCTGAACGCTAATGATAAAATCCAATGCGTGTGGCCTGAAAAAGTTCTGATTTCTTTTCCGGTTTTTGTGTCCCAAAGTTTAATTTGACTACCATAATCAGAAATAACTTGTTTCCCGTCAGGACTGAATTTTACTGTACTAAACCAATCTAAATCACTTGAATGAGTCCAGATTTCTCTGCCAGTATTTATGTCCCACAATCTGATTGAACCTCTATAATTGGAAATAAATTGCTTCCCGTCAGGACTGAATGCTACATTAGAAGTCAAATCCGTAGGGCATGAGAAAGTTCTGATTTCTCTGCCGGTATTTACATCCCACAGTGTAATTGTTCCATCATAAGAACCAGATAGTACCTGTCTGCCGTCGGGGCTGAACGCTAATGATAAAATCCAATGCGTGTGGCCTGAAAAAGTTCTGATTTCTTTTCCGGTGTCTGCATCCCATAGCTTGATCGTGTTATTTTGTGTATATGAACCAAAACTGGAAAGAATTTGTTTTCTGTCGGGGCTAAAACTTGCAGACGCAACAATATTTATATACCTTGAAAAAGATTTTATTTCCATGCCTGTATTTACATCCCATAATTTGATGGTGTTATCTAAAGAACCGGAAAGAACTTGTTTTCCATCGGGACTAAATTTTACTGACCAAACCATATCTGTATGCCCTGTAAATGTCTTGATTTCTTTTCCAGTATTCACATCCCAGAGTTTGATTGTGTTATCTAATGCTCCTGAAAGAATCCGCTTCCCATCAGGGCTGAATGATACTGAGCTAACCCAACCTGTATGACCAGAAAAAGTTCTGATTTCACTTCCTGAATTTGTGTCCCATAGTTTTAGTGTGTGATCCAAAGAACCAGAAATAATCTGTCTCCCATCATGAGAAAACGCTACTGATGAAACTTCACTTGTATGACCTGAAAAAATCTTGATTTCTTTTTCTGCATTGATGTCAAAAAGTAGAAATTTATTATTATAAGTAGGAAAAACTATCTGCCTGCCGTCAGGGTTGAAAGCTATTGAATTAAAACGATCACCTGTAAAATTTGAATATTTTCTGATTTCTTTCCCTGTGTTAACATCCCAGAGTTTAACTGTTCTATCCCTTGCTCCTGAAAGTACCTGTTTACCGTCAGGGCTGAACGCTACTGAAGTAACTTCCCATGTATGTCCTAAAAAAGTTCTGATTTCTTTTCCTGTATTTACATCCCAAAGTTTGATTGTCTGGTCACCGGAACATGAAAGCGTCTGTTTACCGTCAGGGCTGAACGCTACAGAATTAACCCACTCTGTATGTCCTAAAAAAGTTCTTATCTCACGACCGCTTTCTACATCCCAGAGTTTTATGGTGTGATCTAAAGAGCCAGAAAGAACTTGTTTTCCATCAGGGCTGAACGCTACTGAGCGAACATCGTTTGCGTGCCCCAATTGCGGAAACACCGCCACATCCTGCGCCGCCGCGTTCAGGCAAATGCCGAATAAAAAGAAAAATGCCGCAAACAGCCGCTCACTTTTACTCAATGCTCTCTTCTTATTCATCACCCTTACCCCTCTTCCCTCATTTTGAACCTTTGCATGATCACTTCCCCTATATATCAGTCACTTGTTTTTGCGGAAATAGATGCTCTTGGCCCATATACTCCACCTTCATTAGTGGCTGAAACATAAACAGTATAATTATATCCAGGACTCAAGTCAGAAATAGTTATTGAGGTTCCTGTCTGTGTTTTATTAAAATTCCCACGTTCAATATAATAATTCGTTGCCCCGACAACTGCGTCCCATGCTATCGTAATACTGGTTTTTGTACTCGCTGTTTGTCTTAAATTCAATGGAGCAGTCGGAGGAGTTATCGCTGACACCTGTAATGAGAAATCACTTTCACCTGCGATATTAACAGCTGTAACCCAATAGTAATATGTCGTATTTGCTGTACCTGAATGATCAAAGTACCTATTTGTCGATGTACCAAGTAAAGTTTTAGTATCTGTAGGGCTTGTCGCATAGTAGATATTATGGTTCCAACTTGTATCTGACCATGTAACTGTTACCGTAACATATCCTTTTTTCCCTCCTGCGCTTACATTACTCGGAATAGTTGGCTTTGGTGACATATAAATAGGGTCTGAATAACCGCTTTCAACATTATCTACATTAATCGCTGTAATATAATACCAATATGTCTGAGCTGATAATCCAGTATTAGTAAATGTCGTTGATGAATTTGTATCTAGTAAAGTTTTCGTTCCAGTGGCGCTAGTGGCGCGATAAATTTTATAATTTGTCGCATCAGTTACTGTATCCCATGATACTTGAATACTATTTATTGAAAGAGCAGTTGCTGTTATGTTACTTGGCTTGGATAAGGGAGCTAAAAGTGTCCTTACAAGTAAAGCTTCTCCATACGCTCCTTCGCCTGTATTATTAACCGCCGTAATAAAATAATAGTAGGTTGTATTGGAGGTTAAATTAGTATGAATATAAGAATTATAATTAAAATTCATTGAATCAATTAATATTTTATTTCCATCAACACTTGTCGAGAAATATAAATTATAACTTTTTGCACTAGTTTCCTTATTCCATCCTATAGTAATACTATTATAGGTAGAAGCTGTACTACGAAAATTTGCAGGTATTCCCGGCCTGGTTAGCATGGAAACAGACTGTGACCGACTGCTTTCACTTGTATCATTTACCGCTGTAATACAATAAAAATAAGTTGTACCGTCTGATAATCCAGTATGCGTATATGAGTTCTCGTTAACTGCACTACCCGCTAGAATTGTAATAGACGAATTACTAGTTCCGTAATATACATTGTAACTCGTTGCCTTTTGAACTGGATTCCATGTTAAAATAATACTATTCGGTTGTTGAAAAACTGCGGTAATACCTGAAGGAACGGCGAGTACACTGCTTCCTTTTATAATAAATGAGAATTCTTCATTAACACGGCTATTTGTTTTGATTTTTACAATAGCATTAAAATTAGTCCCTGGTGTAATCGGATTAAAACGAATAGAAAAATTTGTTGAGTTTTTTGGAGCAACAGTCATTGTTGAAGATGGTTGTGAAATAACAGTAAAAATATTTCCGGTATTATTTTCAAGATTAATACAGTTGTCATTGACTGTTTCAAAAACAAGATTCGCGTCACCAGAGTTCCTTATAGTAAATGTAATATCTTTATACTCACCAATAATAGCAGTTCCAAAGGAGTATTCGCCTGATTGATTAATCTGCGTTGATTTATCTGTATTGATCTGCATTACATTAATCTGAGAAGTGGCTTCAGCTAATAATTTTTCGTTTATCTTTTTTGCCCATAAGGTTTTTATATCATCTTCAAGGGTACAGGAGCTAATAGCTATTATATAAAATAACAGCATTAAAAAAAATATATTAGTATTGTTTAGATATTTGTTCATAGTTATTTCTCCTATTTAAATCTGTATATGTAACCAACCGATAGTTTATTACTTACACGATTGAAGTTCGTTCGTAAAGTATAGGAAACATCTAAAAAATCCCCAATATTTACGCCAATGATTATATCGGCTGCGAAGATTTGATCCGAGTAATCTCCTTCAGGGAATTTATATGAAACAATCATACAGCCGACTCCGGCTCCAATATATAATCCGCGACTTATATCATAAAAAGGTAAAAATAAAGCATAATGTGTGAAGGGATACAATGAATAATATTCTACTTCCGGTTCTCCGCTAAACATTCCGAAGTCTATACCAACTTCAAAAAAAGAATAGCGAAAAGGCGCAAGAGTCGTATGTACAGTACCAATTAGCCAAGGAGGGGCAAATGAAGTGCCTGTCGAAACACCTATAGTCCACATACGGGTGTCGTCCATAAGTTTATAGATCAATGGTTTCGATTCCTTAATTGGTTTTACTATTTCTTCTTGTTTTGCGCTTTTTCCTGTTTCTTGTGTTGGATTTGGGTTAGGTATTTCATACTGTGTTTCTAGTACCGATGGAGGAGAACCGTCTCGCTTGCCAACCTCAAAAACAAAATCACCTTTATCTAGATTCGTGTCAAATGATTTACCGTACTGGGGATGCCACTTGTTTTTGTAGCGATTTTCAATTTCATATTTTAGATACATCCCAAGCTCTGTTCCGGTAATATAACCATCTCCATTGTAATCAGCTTTTCTATCCCTTAAAGCTTCTTCCATAACTGGAAGGAAAACACTTTCTGCGGGTACTTCTTCATTTTCATCACCAGCAGTTATAAACTGACGTACAGGTTCAGCTATACTGTTTGTTATGGCAGGAGGTATAGTCGCGTTGCGAGAGCGAGTAGTTGTGAAAATAGTACCTGAAAAACAACTATCAAAGATAAAAAGAATATGACGGCAGCTATATTGTTTTGACCATGTTTCAAATTGATTCATAGGGATGGCTTTCTGTAAAAAGCCTGTTTCATTAATAGAAGGAAGAGGCGCATCAATTGGTACAATATAGCCCATCTTTTTACCTGTATATAATGTATGGGTATGACCATGACCAGCAAAAAAAACTATCAATCTCCCCTTTCTTTCATGTCCATATTTATTAAGAAAGTCTTCTATTCCTCTTTTTAATTCATCACTATTTTTATCGACAAGCGTCTCCACAATAAAACTTTGTTCTTCTAAAAGTTTTGTAACGATAACTACATCATCTTTTATACTTTTAAGTTGATCCCACCCATTAGTATAGTTAATTTCACCAATGACCAGAGCATATCCCTGACTAAAAGAACCTACAACTTTACCATTGGGAGCAAAAACTTCGAGTTCGCCACGTGTTTGCGCGTAGAGATTAATACATAAAATGAGCATCAGATAAATTGCTAAAAATATCCGGCTTTTTTTCATGTTCCCTCCTCGGTTTTCACTTCAAAATCACCATTTCAAATTCATCCAGCCCGTCCGCTCTGAAAACTTGCGGTTTCTGCTGATCCCTTGTCAATTCCGGTATTTTATTTCTTAGATAATAATCCAACGCCATTGTTGTGATTGTTTTTTCTCCATATTTAGCAGCCTCGCCTCTTAAGCCCTGCAAAATCGCGTAGGTGAATACGCCATGCCTGTATTGATCCATTTCCAGAGATGATTGGTCGCCCTTGCTCGATGTAAAAATAACCGAACTGGCCCGTATCGCCGAATCGCTGTTTAAGTCGTTGATAAGACGGTCATTGTTCACCCTTTGTGTAAGGCCGCCGCTTGTTCCCGCAGAATGGCAAGCGTCTATAAACACCAGTTTTTGTCCGGGCATTGAAAGAACTGTTTGGATTTCCCTGTATGATATTGCCCTTATAGTCCGTATTGAACCGTCTGCGTTAAAAGCCGCGTCGGAAGGCATAAAATAAAAATCTCCGTTTTGAGCGTTCAATCCATGTCCGGCCATAAACAGAACTATAACATCATTAGGCTTCGCTTCCTTTTGTAAACGATCAAAACTATCCATGATATTTTCTTTGGTCGGCGTCATTTTCTCGCCGTCCGCAATGAGTAAAGGAAAAACTTTTCCGTATCTTTTGCCCTCCTGCGCTTTGAAAACTTCAATAATGGCTTTTGCGTCATTTACCGCGTATTTAAGAGTTTCAAGCCGCCGCGTGTCATCGTAACGGTTAACGCCTATTGACAATATATGCAGATTAGGCAGCGTACTTTGTATTGCCGTCTGTCTGTTGGTTACTTCGATGCTGTAAGGGCGTTCCGAATATGGATTGGAAGCGCGTACTTCAATACGGTTCACGCCCGGATCAAGGGTAATAGGCAGTTTGAATTCCACAATTTTTTGATTTCCGTTTAATCGTATTTGCGTGTTTTCAAGTTCCAGTTCCCCGCGTATGCTGTTAATCCTTCCGCGCATGGTTTCGCTGCCTATAAGCCTGCCGTTTACCAGCACTTTGATTGTTTTGATAGGCTGTCTTTGGTCAACCACCGCTACAGACAGTTCCACCTGATTGGATGAAAGCGTCGCTCCGTTTTCTGGACTGCGGAATACCACCACTGGCGGCTCAAAAGAAGCGGCTTCCTGAATGGTTGTGGCAACACGCACCGGATCGGGTCTGCCCTGTAAACGCGCTTCGACAATCTGCGGTCTGTAGAAGGTGTTGCGGTATTGGTCTATGCCGTAGACGTTGTTGCCTACACGGACATTGAGGTATTTGTCGCCGTTAGGCGATGCGTTGTAATAGCCGTCTGGGGTAAAAACAAGCCATTCGCCGTCAATAAAGCTGATAAATTGAGCAATTTCTTTACCGGTAGAAACATCCCAAAGCCTGGTAGTACCATCTTTTGAACCTGAAAGAAGCTGCCTGCCGTCTGTGCTGAACGTTATTGAATTAATCCAACTTTTATGCCCTAAAAATGTCCTGATTTCTCTCCCTGTGTCTGTGTGCCATAGATTTATAGTACCATCATACAATCCTGAAGCAATTTGTTTGCCGTCAGAACTGAATGTAACAGACATCATATCGGATGAAAGTCCGAAAAATGTACGAACTTCACGGCCTGTCGCCGTATCCCAGAGTTTTAAAGTTTTTTCTGCCCCAGAAACGATCTTCGTACCATCCGGACTGAACGCTACTGATTCAGTTCCAGGTAGACGCTGATCTAAAATGGTATGTATTTCACGACCCGTCGCTACATCCCAGAGTTTAATTAAGCCATATTCGCCGCTATAAAGTCTGCTATAGATAGCGCCTTCAAGAACATACTTACCATTTGGGCTAAATTTTACGGAACTAGCGCTATAATCTTCAAGCCCCATAAAGGTCTTAATTACATTACCGTTCCCTACATCCCAGAGTCTGACAGGACCGCCATGGTGGCCTGAAAGAGCTTGTTTTCCATCAGGGCTGAAACATAAAGCAAAAAGCCCATCAGGATACCCCTGAAAAGTTTTGATGACTTGACCATTTGCCACATCCCATAGCCTGAATGCATTATAACCAAAAGTACTTGAACTACCTGCTAATACCTGCTTACCATCAGGGCTGAGATTTATAATGTCAGTATCGTCGGGAAAGACTCTATTCTCACGGCCTGTCGTTACATCCCAAAATCTAATTTGCCAGTTACTGTTATTAACAATCTGCTTTCCGTCAATGAAAAAACTTGCTGATTTAACTCCCGTTGTATAACCTGAAATTGTTATAATATCAAGGCCGGTAGTTATGTCCCATATTTTAATAGTTCCATCATGATAACCGGAAAGTATTTTTTTCCCATCAGGGCTGAATGTTATTGATTCAACAGTATATCTAAATTTATCTCCAGAATTCCATATTTCCTTGTTAGCAGCTATGTCCCATACCTGGATAGTGGAATCAGCACCATTGGAGCCTGAAAGAATCAGTTTCCCGTTAGGGCTAAAACTAACATAATTAGCATCATATTCGTTTTTTGTAAGAAAATTCTTTATTTCACGACCAGTTGCAACATCCCATAACCTTATGGTTTTATCAGATGAACCTGAAACAATCTGCCTGCCGTCAGGGCTGAAAGCCACGGATTTAACAATATCTGTATGTCCTAAAAAGGTTCTGACTTCACGACCCGTGACAATGTCCCAAAGCTTAATTGTTTTATCATAAGAACCTGAAACTAACAGTTTACAATCAGAACTGAAAGCCACAGATCCCAAATAATCGTTATGCCCTTTGAAAGTTCTGATTTCACGACCAGTAGCTATATCCCACACTTTTGTAACATGATCAAGAGATGGTTGCCACCCATCATTATATGAACTTGATAAAACTTGTCTTCCATCGGGACTAAAACTTACAGCATATACTGGATTATCATGTCCGATAAACGTTCTGATTTCACGCCCTGTTGCCACATCCCACAGTTTGATTCCATCGAAGGAACCTGAAAGAATTTGTTTACCATCAGGACTGAAACATACGGTAATAATGGTACTTGGAGGAAGTCCAGAAAACGTTTTAATTTCCCGACCTGTTGTAACATCCCATAATTTAATCGTTTTATCATGCGAACCTGAAACTAACTGCTTCCCGTCAGGACTGAACGCTACTGAATAAACACTACCTGTATGCCCTAACTGCGGAAACACCGCCACATCCTGCGCCGCAACATTCATGCAAAGCCCGCAGAAAAAGAGAAATACCGCAAGCAACCGTGAACTTTTATTCAATACTTTTCTTATATTCCTCATTCCTCACTCCTAATTCCTCATTTTTATTACCTCCCTCCAAAATAATTCCTAACTTCCTTTTCAATCAGAGAATTGGGAACAAGAACCGGCTTGTCAGTTATCGTAACATTCACCTTTTCAGATACGCGGTACTGCCCTTCAATACCGCTTGCTTTAAAATTTCCCTGCTGCTCATTGCCTTGAAAAACACCGCCTTTGCTTTCAATACTGGAACGTACCGTCTGAATTGTCTGCGTTAAGTTCCTGGGCTTATCAATTTCAAAACTATGGGCTGTGGAGCCGCCCCTAGTTTGAACATTAACATTACGACCGTTTGCCAGATCCTTCAATTTATAATACGCAAACTCAATTTTATCCGGCGCTTCTCCCGGTATGCGGTAACTAACCCTGATATTGTTCACTATAGAGTAGCCGCTTTTATCATTTGAACCAATATTAAATTCCCCCCCTTGCCTTGCTGTATCACTACGCATCGAATTAACAAACGCTGCCATATTATCCGGTTTGCCGAACTCATACTCCTCATGCGGTTCCAATATATTTATTGAATAACGGACATTGCCAAAACCGGAAAAAGGTTGAGATTTGTTTGACATTTCCAATTCACCGCGAGTACCACCGCGCAAAGTCGTTCTTATAGTATCTGCCGACCACGGTGTAATATATTCTTTTTCAATATTTTCAAATTGATTAGATGAGGCGACAATCCAAATTGTTTCAATGCCATATGGCTTATATAACATATACTTTGCCCTTTCAAAGATGGTACGTGGCCTATTTGCATAAAGTTTATTATCTTTATCGGCCGTATTCGGATAACGCAGCACCGGAGGTTCTTTATTAGCGCTTATTGTATAGACCTTAAAATAACAATCCCGATCTGCTACAACTGTTAATTCAAGCGGTTCCCTGTGCATATACAAACGGTTTCCCAATTGCGAATCAAACCACGCCTCTATATTTATGCCTTGCGAAGTATTGTTTGCGGCTGGCGTATTTGGAATAGTGTTTGGCAGATTAGGTTCCTGCTTTACGGCAGTTTCCTGTATTGGCTGGCTCACTGTTCCTGTAGTAACTGCAATAGCTTGATCCTGTTTCTTTGCTTCTTCCTGGGTCTTAGTACCGACCGGAAGTAAAGCAATATTTTTAAATTCAGAACTGGGAATAATAAAAGACTCTTTCGCCAATAATCTATTTCCCCTGCTTAATTCAAGATACCCCTCTACATTATTTCCTATTATGGAATAAGTACCTGAAATAATGCCTGTTGATGGATTGTCAGGTATTCTTTTTCCACGGGTTTTAAGAACATTGAACATAGGATTTTTTAATGCATGTTCTTCAACCTTATCTCTCAATTCCCTGGACGCTTCAGTCGTCATATCTTGAGTTCCGTTCAGTGTTATATCACTTACAACAACATCCAATCTAACCGCAAGAGAGGGAGAAGCAGCTAAACCATTAACAGCTTTTTGTACTGCATTGCTGATAATATTCTGTGCCATAAGTGATACAGTAGCTAAAACAGTAAAACAAAATACCAATACCTTCTTCTTCATGATTGCTCCTCCTAATATGTGTATTTAAATCGTTTCCCGAAAGAATTAAGTCGCGCAATTTTAAAAGGCTGTCTATTAAAATAACCTTTTTCTATTCCTCCCGACAGGGACAGAACATAACCATAGTGCGGAGCAAGTGCAACGGCTGTTACTAAAGAAGTTTCTGCAAAATCAGTATCAATAAGCTTTTCCTGCCAGATACGCTTCCCTGTAATATCTACCGCTTCAATAAATGGTTTACCTCCGTTTCCGTCTTCGTCTTTTGCTTGTAATGTTCCTGCCAGTACAATTAGGGTATTTTCTTTACCATTTCTGGTATCAAAAATGGCATCATTGTAATATGAATGGGAAGGCGGCTGATTATTATCACGTAACTGCCAAATCTGTTTATCGTCTGCATTATATTTGAAAAGCGCCGCGAATGTTTCATGTCCGTTTTGTTCCTGTCCGGCAAGATAATAGTCGCCATTTTCTTCATCTGCCAATATTTTATAAAAATCAATTCCTTCAAATTTATTTATTATTTGTATTGTATTATCATTGTTTATACGTGCCAAATAAGAACCGGTAAAGGATTCATTTAGTATACTTCCGGTAATAAGCCAGCATCCCTTTTTATTATTATAAACAGCCGCTATTATATCTCCGCATTGGGGCCTTCCGTTATCTTTACGTTTTGGAAATTCATTTCCGCCCCATTCTTTAATAACGGTTAATTTATTTCCATCATCCCTAACAAGCCGGGCGTATGCGGTATGTGTGCTATAACTTCCGATTCCGTCGCCAGCCAGCAGAAATGTATTACCTTTTTCAGCGACTGTATATAAACGTACCGACTTATAACCGATAGATTCAGGAAGCTCGCGCCTTGTAACACCGTCCGCGCTTAAAATGCGGACATAGGGTTTGTATTTGTTATCGTCTATTTCTTTATATCCGGCAATAAAAAAGTCGTCTTTAACCGCAGACGCATATGTTATGTTAAAACTGTCCCCGCCTGGAAATGACTTTGTATTATTATCAATACCGGCAGAATCATAAACAATGCGGTTAATTTCTTTTTCAGTAGATGCAAACAGGTGAATTGCACCGTCATTCGTTGTTACAGGCATTAAGCCGGTCGCGTTGGGTATTGGTTTAACCCATGCGCTTTCACCGACACGGTGCAGGGGGCGGGAATCGGTGAGGGTTACGGACAAACCGTTGAAAGTAAAGTAATACACATATGATGGTTGATATTTGAATTCGCCAAATTTTATATTATTTGGACTAACTCGCAAACTACGAATGTCCAGATAGTCTTCTTGATATACAATAGTTTCACCTTGATTGATATTGTATTTTGTATCCTTAAGATTAAGAAACCCTTTCATGCGGCTATTATTATCATTTGCCGTAAGCCAAATTCCTCCGGTTTTATTATTATTGGTAAAAACGATATATGTCGATGTATCATAAAAACTCGGAGGAACTTGTATTTCAATTTTTTGATCTGCCTGCCTTTTGTCTATCAAGTAATAGAAATTTGTGTCTTCGGGCCTAATACGTTCAAGGGTGTAAGAAGAAGTAAGCGGAACATCAAAAAGCGGATAGTATGTTTGCGCGTTTTCAAAATTATTTGGAACCAGTTCTGAAGAATATGGCTTCAAACTTACAACAAATTTCCGACCCGAACCTTGTACCAGATGAACTGTAAATTGGGTATTATTATTGAAACGAATTGTCCCAATATCGCCCTGAGGTAATTCCTCTAAGGCCATGCCATCAGGTCTTGTCTCTCTTTTTCCAGGAGACAAACAGGATGAGAAAGCGAGTACAAGACCTATGGATAGCAGCCGCCGCAAAAAGCGCAGCGGCATATTATGCTTTTTACCAGGTGTTTTCATTGACTAATTCTATAGCCATATTGCTCGAATCTGCCCGGCGCAATCTTTGAATTTTTGGCAGTTCACCCCGTTTTACAGATACCCGATAAGTCCATTCAGCCTCATAAGTATATGCCTCAACTGCTACCCGTTCGCTTGCCCCTGTACCGAAGTCAATCTGTAAATCACTGATTGGATAGCTGGATTGTTTTTGAAGGTCTAATTCAAAAATTTCCTCCCAGCCAGGGTTAATCATCTCATTTCCATTCCGGCTTACCATAGTAGAACCTTTAATCAAAAAAATACCGCGTTGCGGAACTATCTCATTGCTTACAAGTAGTGATGCAAAAGGAGAAAACATTTCGGCCCTGTTTGTTGTATTAAAGTTGATTTCAGGCCTTCTCTCTCTGCTGCCAGGCGCTACAGGCCTCATAGGGACTCCATCAGCCAGTGATTTTGGCATAAGACTTTGAACAATCCCATTTGCTTTATCGTAATATTGGAATACAGGGAAGAAGTGGTAACCTCGGGGGTTTAATTCCAGGTACACGATTTTATTTCGTTCAAAGGGAGCCAGGGTGGTTAAAACAGGCCCGTTAGGCTGGTTAATTCGAATCTGCACGGCCATATTGGTATCATTCTGCATAAGTATTTCAGCATCACCGCCCAGAGCCTGTTGAATAATTATCGTTGTATTTCTGGGTTTGCTTCTGTCAAAAGCTACCAGGCCGCCATAAACTACATCTGTTTCAGAGTTTAGCGAACTTCCTTTGTTTCTATATACAGATGCTTTTGCCGCTCGTAACAGAAAACGCCCGTCATTTGCCTCGACCTTATCAAAGAAATTAACAACTCTGGTAGATTGTTTTCTTACACCGCCCAGGTTGTTACGGTTATTGATACTGCCGGCAAACAATATCAAATCTTCCTTCAGATTGTTTTCAATTGTTAAAGTCCCTCCTGAATCATTATCCCACCTTACGTTCAATTTAGCCGCCTCTTTTGCGGAAGAATCTTGCGACCCCCATGGCGTACTTCCGCAACCAACTGTTGACAACACCACAATAAGTGTTGCCAAACTCCTTAACATTTGTTTCAAATTCATCGTCAAACTCCTTCTCTTTATTTAATCACCGCATACACGGCGATAGAAACCATGTTTATTCAAAAAGCAACTGCATTTGCTACCAATAAAGACTCCGAAACAAAAAAATTTTCTACCCCCCGAACGCACTTTTTTTGCGATTTTCCTGTCCATCCCCCGCTTCCTCCTCTTGTTCTGACACCGGTATCTGTTTCCGGTACAGCCGCAATATAGACGCCTTCCTCATATAAAGACTCTGTTTTTATGTTTTTGTCCACCAAGAATGCAAAAATGTGTCGAAAATATTCATTCGCCTAGTCCCTGTAGATGATCTTTGCTGTATCAGGAAATACGCTATTCCCAATTTGTGTACGCCGTGACATGGTTACGCTGGTTAAACCGCTTCTTGAAAACGCAAAACTACCGATTGTCGTTACAGAGGATGGTATAGTCACACTGGTTAAATTTTTGCAATACACGAACGCATAATTGCCGATTGTCGTTACAGAGGATGGTATGGAATATATTTCTGCTTTCTTTCCGATAGGATATTGGATGATAGTCTTTATATTTTTATCAAACAGTATCCCTTCAATGCTTGCATATGAGGGGTTACGACCGTCCACTGTTATGTTTTCCAAACTGCTGCCAGAAAACGCAAAATAACCGATTGTCGTTACAGAGGAGGGTATGGTTACGCTGGTTAAACCGCTTCCTGAAAACGCAGAACGACCGATTGTCGTTACAGAGGAGGGTATAGTCACACTGGTTAAACTTTTGCAATACTCGAACGCAGCTTCACCGATTGTCGTTACAGAGGAGGGTATGGTTACGCTGGTTAAACCGCTTCCTGAAAACGCAGAACGACCGATTGTCGTTACAGAGGATGGTATGGTTACACTTGTTAAACTGCTTCCTGAAAACGCATAAGCAACGATTGTCGTTACAGAGGACGGTAGGGTATATGCTCCCATTTTCTTTCCGATAGGATATTGGATGATAGTCTTTATATTTTTATCAAACAGTATCCCTTCAATGCTTGCATATGAGGGGTTACGACCGTCCACTGTAATATTTTCCAAACTTTTGCAATCTTTGAACGCATAAGAACCGATTGTCGTTACAGAGAACGGTATGGTTACACTGGTTAAACTGCTGCCAGAAAACATAGAATCACCGATTGTCGTTACAGAGGACGGTATGGTTACACTGGTTAAGCCGCTTCTTGAAAACGTAGAATCACCGATTGTCGTTACAGAGGACGGTATGGTTACACTGGTTAAACTTTTGCAATACTCGAACGCAGCTTCACCGATTGTCGTTACAGAGGACGGTATGGTTACACTGGTTAAACGGCTGCCAGAAAACGCATCATCCCCGATTGTCGTTACAGAGGATGGTATGGTATATGCTCCTGCTTTCTTTCCGGTAGGATATTGGATGATAGTCTTTATATTTTTATCAAACAGTATTCCTTCAATGCTTGCATATGAGGGGTTACGACTGTCCACAGTGATGTTTTCCAAACTTTTGAACGCGTTATTACCAATAGCCGTTACAGCAGATGGTATGGTTACGCTGGTTAAACCGCTTCCTGAAAACGCAGATCTACCGATTGTCGTTACAGAGGAGGGTATAGTCACACTGGTTAAACTTTTGCAATCTTTGAACGCATAATCACCGATTGTCGTTACAGAGGAGGGTATGGTTATGTCTGTTAATTTGCTGCAATCATAGAACGCATAATTACCGATTGCCGTTACAGAGGATGGTATGGTTACACTGGTTAAACTGCTGCCAGAAAACGCAGAACTACCGATTGTCGTTACCGGCAACCTTTGAATCCGTTCCGGTATATATACCGTTACAGCTTTCCCTGAGTATTTGGTAATGGTTACGCTTTTGCCGTCAATGATCTCATAAGTAAGCCCTTCCGGTACGGGTCGTTCAATTACCGACGTAACATTTTGCCCTTGCAGCACCGTGATATTGGGTGCTTTTATAACAGTACCATCGCTCTCTTTAACCGCTACCTCGGTTTTTCCTGTACTGACATTGGTTATTGTTACTGTTCCACCAGCCTTGATTATCCCTCTGGACATGCCATCTATTAGTATTTCCCCGGCGACATCGGATTCAAAAGTAACGCTGCCGGACGCAAACTGTAGTGAAATGTCATCAGGTGGCGGCAATGGCGACGGTTGCTGTTTCCTGAAAAAGAGAAAACTGCCACCCAGTATATGTCCGCTGTTGGGAATAACGGCTAATATAGGTATGGTATTAAGCTGCCTTGTTGTTCTTGTTTCTTTAATCTTCGATAAAAGATCATCAGGCGTTATGTATGCTGATTCCGTGTTACGTAAAGTATATATAAGCCTTGACGCGAATTCAGATACGTCGTACACTTCTTCACTTGCCCCGCTGCTCATGGCTTGACGGCTTTTTTCTTTATATGCGGCGGGATAATCAGAAATGATTTCCATTTCTCCCCTTTTTTGATCCAGCAAGTCGCCAGAATAACAAGAATCTGATATTAGAAATACGTGTTTTGCGGGAAGCCTGTCAAGATACGTTCGTATTTCATTATGGAGAATCCAGCCTGATTTAATCATTTTGTTACTTCCGGCATCATAAGGAATCCACGCCCCTGTATCAGTGTCCTCATTTTTAAAACCATGCCCGGCATGAAAAACGAACACTGAATCGTCTCTGCCTACTTCAACCCGCAATCTATTAAAAAGTTTACGTATCTCCTCCGTGCTTGCTTTTTCATCGAATAGTTCTTCCCATTTGTCAATTATGTAATAGTCCTTAAGGATTTTCTGTATCTCTCTCGCGTCTTTTACCGGATTGCTTAAGTTTGCCCATTCTCTGTACTTGTCTATAGCTATAAACACAGCCCATTGTTTGCCCGTAGTAACAACAGCGCCCCTGGGAGAAGGTTCCAATTCGCCGCGTGTTTGAGCAAACACGAAGAAAACCGGTAAGAAAAAGAATAACGTTAAACTAATAAGAAAACAAACGGAAATTCGCCTCATAATTCCCCCCTTATTTTTTTGCCCATGCCGCACTTAAGGCGTCGGCCCTTGTATATGTCCCGGCGGCCCTGTTGTGGCTGGTATACACGTCCTTAAAATTGCCGGGGAACGCCTCGTCAGCTACAGTTACGTTTGCGCCGATGGTAACGCTAACCAGCGGATTACCCGTGAAAGCGTTTTTTCCGATTGATGTAATTCTGCCCGGTATAACAACGGCGCTTAATTGTTTGTTTGCAAACATATTCTCAAAAATAAAAGTAAAACCGGGGGGTATGCTAATATTTGCTTCTTCCTCGGACGGTCCTGTTACATCGTTCTGTTGTCCCCCATTTCCTCCTCTTGTTTTTACACCGGTATCTGTTTCCGGTACAGCCGCAATATAGATTCCTTCCTTTTCAAGATCCGGGGCACTTTGTTTCTCTGGCAAAGATTGGGGAACTTTCTGTTCTTGTTTCTGTACCGGCTTCTGTTCCGCTTTCTGTTCTTGTTTCTGTACTGGCTTTTGCTCTTGTTTTGGTTCAATTATAATTTCATCATTGTCTATTCCGTTATCAATAATTTCTTTTTCAGTACCCTGCGCGACAGCATTTTCTTGTACTCCTGCGGAATTGCGCCCCTTTAACCAGTAAAGCGTCGAAAAAAATGCAACAAGTAAAACTGCTGCCGCTACACAAATTCCAATGAATGCGGGCTTGTAGCGTAAACGGCGTCTAAAAGGTATTATTGACGGAACGACAGTATCCTTAATGGCCGCCAATTTAGGAAATTTTTCCAAAGGATACATTAGGCGTAATTCTTCATCTGATTTTTTAATTTCCTCATAACGGTTATATGTTTCCCTGTCTGAGGATATTGCGGTTTCAACGATTTTTCGCTCTTTATCCGTAACTTTGCCAAGATGGTAGCGTTCAAGAAGCAACTGTGAAATGGCATTATCTTTTTTCATTTCATAGTCTCCTCAAATCTCCGCCGTGTATCCCTTTCAAATTTTTTAACCTTTCTTTGAATCCATGACTTTGATTTACCGACCGTTTCCGCAATTTCTCTATATTTCATCTTGTCAAAAAAATACATATAACAGTAAAGCCTGGTTTCCTCTGATTCTTGCTCAATAACAGACTGTAAAAACATCTTCGCTTCGAGGCGTTCAAACTCGTTTCCGTCTGCCGGGATTCCTTCTTCAAACAAAGATACGTCATTCCCTTGTTTCTTCTTATTATCTCTTATAAAGGTAAGGCACACATTTGTCGCGTAAATCCATAGCAGGCCCTCTTCATTCGTTTTTTCGTCCAATTCCATCCCCCGCCTTTCCGACTTTACAAGCCTGAGAAAAACTTCCTGCGTCGCGTCTTCGGCGTCTTGTGTATTGCGGAGCATTTGCCGACAGCGCCTGAAAACAAAGGGGCAATGCTCTTTATGCCAATCCGCTATAGTTTTGCTCACGTATTTCCTCATATAAAGACTCTGTTTTTATGTTTTTGTCCACCAAAAGATGCAAAAATATGTCGAAAATATTCATTCGCTTAGTCCCTGTAGATGATCCGGGTTGTATCGCGAAATGCATTAGACCCAACCTGTGTATGCCGTGACATGGTTGCGCTGGTTAAACTGCTGCTATAGAAACTCGAAAACGCATAACTACCGATTGTCGTTACAGAGGATGGTATGGTAACACTGGTTAAACTGCTGCTATAGAACGCATAATTACCGATTGTCGTTACAGAAGACGGTATGATTACACTGGTTAAACTGCTGCTATAAAACGCAGAATTACCGATTGTCGTTACAGAGGACGGTAGGGTATATGCTCCTACTTTCTTTCCTATAGGATATTGGATGATAGTCTTTATATTTTTATCAAACAGTATTCCTTCATTGCTTGCATATGAGGGGTTACGACCGTCCACTGTAATATTTTCCAAACGGTTGCAATCATTGAACGCATAATTACCGATTGTCGTTACAGAGGATGGTATGATTACACTGGTTAAACTGCTGCGATAAAACGCAGAATCACCGATTGTCGTTACAGAGGATGGTATGATTACACTGGTTAAACTGCTCCAAGAAAACGCAAAATCACCGATTGTCGTTACAGAGGATGGTATGGTATATGCTCCCATTTTCTTTCCGATAGGATATTGGATGATAGTCTTTATATTTTTATCAAACAGTATTCCTTCAATGCTTGCATATGAGGGGTTACGACTGTCCACTGTAATATTTTCCAAACTGCTGCAATCATTGAACGCATAATTACCGATTGTCGTTACAGAGGATGGTATACTTACACTGGTCAAACTGTCGCAAAAATAGAACGCAGTATGACCAATTGTCGTTACAGAAGACGGTATGATTACACTGGTTAAACTGCTGCAAAAATAGAACGCATAATTACCGATTGTCGTTACAGAGGACGGTATGGTTACGCCGGTTAAACCACTATTAGAAAACGCAGAATCACCGATTGTCGTTACAGAGGATGGTATGGTTACGCCGGTTAAACCACTATTAGAAAACGCAGAATCACCGATTGTCGTTACAGAGGATGGTATGGTATATGCTCCTACTTTCTTTCCGATAGGATATTGGATGATAGTCTTTATATTTTTATCAAACAGTATTCCTTCAATACTTGCATATGAGGGGTTACGACTGTCTACGGTGATGTTTTCCAAACTGTTGCAATCACGGAATGCGTTATTACCGATTGCCGTTACAGAGGATGGTATGGTTACACTGGTTAAACTGCTTCTAGAAAACGCAGAATTGCCAATTGTCGTTACAGAGGATGGTATGGTTACACTGGTTAAACTGCTTCTAGAAAACGCATAACTACCGATTGTCGTTATAGAGGACGGTATGATTACACTGGTTAAACTGCTCCAAATAAACGCAGAATTGCCAATAGCCGTCACCGGCAAACCTTGAATTCGCCCGGGTATATTCACAACTGTGGCATTCCCTGAATATTTGGTAATGGTTACGCTTTTGCCGTCAATAATCGTAAAGGTAAGCCCTTCCGGTATTGGGCGTTCAATCACTGCCGTAACAGTTTGCCCTTGCCGTACCATGACATTAGGCGCTTTTATAACAGTACCATCGCTCTCTTTAACCGCTACCTCAGTGCTTCCTGTACTGACATTGGGTATTGTTACGGTTCCGCCAGCCTTGATTGTCCCGCTGGGCTTACCGTCTATGAACAATTCCCCGGCAATATCGGATTCAACTGTGACGCTGCCGACCGATATTGGAGGACCTGGCCGAGGAGGCGGATTCCGCTTGCCAACGGCGAAAATAAAATCGCCTTTGTCCCATCTTGTGTCATGCGACTTGCCGAACTGGGGGTGCCACTTGCCCTGGTGGCGGTCTATTACCTCTTTTTTCAGATATAATCCAAGTTCAGTCCCGCTGACATAGCCGTCTCCGTCCAGGTCGGCTTCTCTGTCCCTTAAGGCTCTTACCAGCAGAGGAAGAAAAACGCTTTCGGCTGGTACTGTTTCATTTTCATCTCCGGCAGTTATAAACTGGCGTACAGGTTCGGCTATACTGTAGGATATGGAAGGAGGTTCAACCGCGCTGCGGGTTGTGAAAATCGTTCCTGAAAAACAACTGTCAAAGATGAAAAGAATATGACGGCAGCTTAAGTGGTTTGCCCATGTTTCAAACTGATTCATGGGGATCGCTTTCTGTAAAAACCCTCTTTGATTAATTGCCAATAACGGCGCGTCTATCGGTACAATATAACCTATCTTTTTGCCGTATAAAGTGTGGGTTGCCCCGTGTCCGGCAAAAAAAACTATCAATCGGGCGTTTTCTTCATACCCGTACTTGTTCAGAAAATTTTCAATTCCTCTTTTTAAATCATCACTGGGCTTGTCTACAAGCGTCTCAACAATAAATTTTTGTTCTTCTAGCAGTTTTGTAACGGTAACTACATCATCTTTTATGCTTTTAAGCTGATCCCAACCGTTATTATAGCTGATTTCGCCTATGACCAGCGCGTATCCCTGACTGAAAGTGCCTACAACAGCGCCATTGGGAGCAACGAGTTCAAGTTCGCCGCGATTTTGAGCAAACACGAAGAAAACCGGCAAGAAAAAGAATAGATTAATAAGAAAACAAACGGAAATTCGCCTCATATTCCCCCCTTTCTACATAAATCTATAAATAACTACCAATGCATAGTAATATAAAGTACAACCACATAGTTTGTCAACAATCGCTGTATATTAATGTATTGACAGGGCATTAACTGGTTTATGACAAAGACAGAATAAAAGACTTGAACAACCTTCCGATTTATCCTATACTTAACAGAGTTTAAACAGCCTAATAAAGACGGAAGTCTTTTAAATATATCGGATAGGAGTAGATACCATGAAACGGACTTATCAACCCAGCAGGGTGAAACGGAACCGCAAATTCGGGTTCCGCGCCAGGATGAAGACAAGGGGCGGAAGGCTCGTGCTTAAACGCCGCAGGGCAAAAGGTCGGTATAAACTGACGGTTTCAGACGAGAAAAAGCCCTATTAAATCCAGCAGTGCCTCTTTTCGTTTTAGGCGTGAAGAGCATCTAAAAAGAAAAAAAGAAATTAGGGAGGTTTTTGACAAGGGCAGGCGTATAGCGTGCCGTGGGGCAAAACTGTATGTGCTGGAGAACAAGCTGACCCGAAACCGGATTTGTTTTACCTTCTCCCGAGGCTTTGGAAACGCCGTAGAGAGAAACCGCGCAAGGCGACTGGGGCGGGAGGCATACCGGAACCTGAAATCCCGCCTGCGCTGCGGTTATGATTTTGTACTGCTGGTCTATCCCGAAAAGCCGGCCCCGGTTTTTGCAAGGCGCATGAAGGATTTGGAGTATCTGTTAACCAAAGCTGGTTTGGTTTTATGAAGCAATTAGCCCTTTTGATGATTCGATTTTACCAGAAAGCTGTTTCCCCCTGGTTGCCGCCGGCCTGCAGGTACTATCCAAGCTGTTCAGCCTATGCCTTTGAAGCGATTGAACGATACGGTTTTTTCAGGGGGGCTGTGCTTGCGGCAAAGAGAATTCTGCGCTGCCATCCATTTCATGCGGGCGGTTATGACCCGGTTCCCTGATAAGGCCCGGATCGCGAATGTTGAAATTTTGATTTTTTGATTTTTGATATTGAGGATACTAATTTATGGAAAAAAATACATTACTGGCAGTGGTGCTTTCCATTGTCGTGTTGGTCGGGTTTTATGTGGTGCAGGGGGTTTTCTTCCCGCCCAGGCAAAATCAGTCGCCCCCCCCTGCGGCTGCGCCTGTGACTCCGGCTCCTTCAACGCCTGTCCCGGAAATGTCCGGCTTAATCCCTCTTGAAGCGCAACAGCAGACGCCTCCTGTGGCGCAAGCCCCCGCGATAACCGATACTGCCAGGGACAGCGGCCCCGCTTATGAGGAACGGATAACAATAAAAACCGGACTTATTACAGTGGTGCTGAGTAACGTCGGAGGCGACGCCGTTTCATGGCAGCTTAATAATCACAGGGACAATAAAGATTCTGATGAGCCTGTAAACATGATCCTTTCGGGAGACAGGGAAGGCCGCGCCTTTACCGTTGCTTTAGGCGGTCTCAATTCACAACCGCTTACATCTTTATTCTATGTGAACCGTATCTCTGAATATGTTGTTGAATTTTACCGCGATTTTTATATCCCGAATTCTGATACCGCGAAATTCAGGCTTACCAAACGCTATGAATTCAAGCCAAATGATTATATGTTTGAGCTTACCGTCTCTCTGGACGGCGGCTATTCGGTTCCGGGCTTCAACTTTGGCGGCAGCGCATACACATTGTCGTTCGGCCCGCAAATCGGCCCGCATTTTCAGAAACTGGACAACCGCTACGATTACCGCCAGTACATGACCTATACCAACGGCAAGCGTAAAATGGAAAAAGTGGGCGATGCCATAATCAGCTCAAACCCAAAATGGGCGGCAATAAGCGGCAAATATTTTTCCTTCATTGCCATTCCCCTGCTGCCGCAGTACCAGCTTAACTTTTCTGACAGACCGTACGAACCCGGCATCCCCGCAACATCGCGGCTGAACATTATACGCCCTATTATTAACACCTCGCGCACGGATGATGTGTACCGCTTTTTCCTTGGCCCCAAAAACCAGGATGCGCTTAACGCCTACAACACCGGCAATAACGGTTTTAACCTGACGGACATGCATCTTGTCGAGGTCGCCGACACCAGGGGGATACTTAGCCCGCTGGAAAAACTCCTTAAATGGATGTTATTGATTTTTTATAAAATGATACCAAACTACGGTATTGCCATAATCCTGCTGACACTGACTGTAAAAATTATTTTCTTTCCCCTTACCAAAAAAAGTTCCGAGGCGACTTTGCGTATGCAGGCTTTGGCCCCGAAAATCAAGGAACTGCAAACCAAATATAAGGACAACCCCCAAAAGATGAACGCCGAAATGGCAAAATTCTACAAGGAAGAAGGGTACAACCCGCTTTCAGGATGCCTTCCCATGCTGCTCCAGATTCCCATTTTCTTCGCGATGTACAATCTTTTTAACAGCCATTTTGATCTGCGCGGGGCAATGTTTATACCTCATTGGATACCGGATCTGTCAGTGCCTGAGTCGATTTGGGATTTCCCGTCCGGAGTCAAACTGCCCCTGCTTAACTGGACCGCGCTGCGCCTTTTGCCGTTTATCTATGTCGGCTCTCAGTTGCTTTACGGCAAGGTAACCCAAACCCCCGACCAGCAGAACAATACGCAGATGAAAATGATGTTATACGTCATGCCGATTGTTTTCTTTTTTATCCTTTATGACGTGCCGTCGGGCCTTTTGATATACTGGATTTTTTCAAACCTGCTCACCCTTGTCCAACAGCTTGTGATAAACAAGTATATCATCCCAAGAAAGCGGCTTGCGGCGCAAGGATCGTCGCAAAGAGAAGAAACGCCGCCTGTTATACAAAAAAGAAAGAGAAGATGAAGGAGTGATTTATGGAATACGAATTTGAAGGACGTACCGAAAAAGAAGCGATTGATCGCGCTGCGGAAGAACTTGGTCTTGAAAAAGACGATTTTGACGTGGAGATTCTGGAAACCCAACGCCAGGGTCTGTTCAAGAAAGGGCATGTGCGGATAAAGGTTCATACCGATAAATCTGTTGCGCGTAACAAAAAGGCGGAGGCCGATGATGGGGCTTCCCCCCGGCAGGAACGTTCCCGTCAGACGGTTTTCGGCGATCCTGCCGCCCAGAACGAATTCGAGAGAAAAGTAATTGACTTTGTCGAGGAACTTATCAAAAAGATGGGTTACGAGGGAAAAGTTTCGGTCATGTTCCGGGACGAATTCAAACTCGGCCTTAAGATAGATTCCGAACACTCTTCTATACTGATTGGGAAAAAGGGTAAAAACCTTGACGCCCTTCAGCTTCTGGTTAACATTTATGCTGGAAGGCAGGGCCGTGAGGATGTACGGGTTATTCTGGACAGTGAAAATTACCGCATACGCCGCGAGGAATCGCTGGTACGGCTTGCCTACACTGTCGCCGACCGCGTCCGGGAAAGCCGCACTTCGGTACTGCTTGAACCGATGAACCCGTTTGACCGCCGCCTTATCCATACTACGTTAAACGACATTACAGACGTAGAAACCAAAAGCGAAGGCGAAGGGCTGTACAAACAGGTAAGGGTCTTTTTCCGGGGAATTAAATAACAGTGAGCAGAGAGCAATGAGCAAAGAGCAAAGTAAGAGACATCGTACCTATGGTACGCGCGTACTATATAACTTAGTTATTTACTTCTTCCTGTTGGCGACGCCTGTTTTTGGCGCGTCGCTGGAAGAGCTTGTGGATCGCGGGCTGGCGGCTTCACTGAAGGCCGCGCCGGAGCCGCTTACTGAACTGCAAATGAAAAATCCCGGCCCGAAGCTTTTGCCCAGGCATAGGGAGTTACAGCGTTTTGTTAATGAAACTTTTCGCAGCCTGGAACCCAATATACTTGTGGAGACGCTTTCCCTGTACCAGCGCCCGCAATCTTCACGGCAAAACGCGAATCCGGTGGCGGGCTGGAGCCGAGATGAACAGACTGGTTTATTCAACCGGTTGACAGCGATAAGCACCCTGACCGGAATCGAATACTATTCCGCAAGCCGGAAGGCCATGCGGGTTTTCTACGAATCCTCAACGGTGATAGACGATCCTGCCAGAAAAAAGCCCCTGCCTGATCCGTCATTTACCGTTCTCCCGAATTCGCATGTTTTATACGCCCAGCAAAAAGACCTTACCTTCGGAGATAACATTTACCGTTTTGAATACCGCACCGGTGCCGACATCATTTTTTTCTCGCAGGAAAACCTTAGCTCCATGAACGCGGGCATTATCCCCGCGATAGGCAAAAACAAATTCCGCACTGTTATGGCTGTAATTGACACGGGTGATACGCTTTTAGTTTACGCTGCCGCAATGGCGAAAACCGCTTCTATCCCCGGAATGGGGGATCGTATAGGTTCCTCGTTTACCAACCGCATAAAAGCGATACTCAAATGGTTTAAAGATACTCCTTAAACTGATCCGTAATGCTCAAGGAAACGCTTGATACGCTCGCTCGAAGGATTATCGAATACCGTTTGCGGCGGCCCGTATTCAACCACCAAACCCTCGTCCATGAACAGGACTTTGTCGGCAACCTGGCGGGCGAACTGCATCTCGTGCGTCACGATGATCATCGTTGTATTTTTTTCTGCAAGAGCGCGAATTACCTTTAACACTTCGCCCGTCAATTCGGGATCAAGCGCGGAGGTCGGCTCGTCAAAGCAAAGAATATCCGGTTTAAGCGCCAGGGCCCTGGCAATCGCAACCCGCTGTTGCTGGCCGCCGGACAACTGGTAGGGGTAGAAATCACGTTTCGCGGTTAGCCCGATCTGTTCCAGAAGCAACATTCCTTCCCTGTCTATTTCTTCAAGAATAGCCTTTTTATTCTTTTTGAAATCCGGCTGTTTTTGCGCCGCTTTTTGCGCCGCCAGCCTGCACGCCAGCACCACGTTTTCAAACGCCGTGTATTGGGGGAACAAATTGAAAGATTGAAACACAAGCCCGAAGTGCAGCCGTTTTCGTTTAAGGCTCTGCTCGTCATAATGAACTTTTTCAGAGGCGTCATACAAGGTTTCGCCGCGCAGAATAATACGCCCCGAATCCAGCCGCTCCAGAAAATTCAGACAGCGCAGGAGCGTAGTTTTACCGCTTCCGGAGGAGCCGATTATGGCAAGGACTTCGCCCTCCTCAAGCGTAAAATTGATGTCGTTTAACACCCTGGTTGAACCAAACCGCTTCGCGATATTCCGCGCTTCAAGAATAACCATGCGACACCTAAGCCCTGAAATAATTCAATTTTTTTTCTATATATCCAAACAATAAAGTGAGGATTCCCACAAACAGCAAATAAAACGCGCCTGTATAAAACAAAGGCCAGATCATAGCCCTGGTCGCCGCAAAAGTTTCAGCGACCTTTATTACTTCGACAACCATTATCACGCGGGCCAGCGCGGTATCCTTTACCAGAGTGATGATTTCGTTTGACATGGGGGCGGTGATCCGTTTTATCACCTGGAGAAGCACGACGCGAAAAAACACCTGTGACTTTGTCATACCCAGCACATGCCCCGCTTCGTACTGGCTGTGGGAAATGCTCTCTATCCCGCCCCGGAATATCTCGCTGAAATAGCAGGCGTAGTTAATGGAAAAGGCTATAATCGCCGCATTGATCCGCGACGATATTGGCGCACCGAAGACAAAGCCCGGAACATAAAACACGATAAATATCTGGAGCATGAGCGGCACGCCCCGGATCATCCATACAAAGATTTTGACAATATATTTAAGAGGTAGTATCCTTGACATGGAACCGAATGAAATTACAAGCCCGAGCGGTAACGCGAACAGAAGGGTCAGCCCAAAAAGAAGAAACGTGGTCTGGAAGCCCTGTAATAATCTTAGCGTTACCGCCCAAAAATCCATTAGACGCTTTATCCCTTGAAGTTTATATCCAGATCAAGCGAACCTTCAATATGGTATTTTTTCGCAAGTTCCAGCATCTTTCCTTCGTCGTACAATTCTTTCAGGGCTTTGTTGACTTTATCCCTCAAGTCGCTTCCCTTCTTAAAGCCGACGGCATATACTTCGTGATCCAGCGTAATATCCGCAATCTTTAAATCGGAATAATCACCCGAACCCGCAAGCCTTTTTGCCAAAAGGACATCGACTACCGCGCAATCGACCGCGCCGGATTTTACTTCGATGAAGGTGTTAATCTGCGCGGCGGTTCCGACTATTTTCCCGGTATCGCCGACAAGTTCCTTCGCGGAGCTTTCACCCGCCGATCCGCTTTCCGCCGCCGCAGTTTTACCCGCGAGATCCCCAACGGCCTTAAACTCGCCAGACCTATCAGCCTTAATCACAATACACTGCTGGTTAAGGAAATAGCTATAGCTAAAGTCAACCAATGCGCCGCGGCTGGTTCCGTCCGATTCTGAAGAATTGGCTGTAAAGCCGTTCCAGATACAGTTGATAGTTCCCGAATTCAGTTCGTTGTATTTATTTGCCCACTCTATTTCTACAAATTCTACGGGCATCTTCAGCTTCTGCCCGACAAGTCTGGCAAGTTCTGTATCAAAGCCAATCCAGTTACCGCTTGAATCGCGGTAATTCATAGGTTCAAAATCAGTAATCCCGCAAACAAGTTTCCCGGCATCCTTTTCTTTTTTACATCCGGTAAAAACCGCCCCGGTTACAACCAACACACACAACAGCGCAAATACAAACTTTTTCACTCTTTCCTCCTGAAAAAAATACATGAATATATAAAGATATAACGATATGCACTTCTTCTTCAAGTACCTAAATAGGAATGAGGAATTAGGAATGAGGAATGAGGAATAAAGAGAGATAAAAAATCGGAAGGCTCTTTATTCCTAATTCCTCACTCCTCATTCCTAATTTCTTTCAAGTGTCAGCATCAACGGCAGATGATCGCTAAGTCCGTGGCCGGTTCGCGGGTTATACGCAACCGGAACTCCCTTTGCGCTGGTAAACGGCGGAAAGTTTAGTATCCGCGCATTTTCAAAATCCCAGCCGCTTCCGTCGAATAACTGAGGCGAAAGCAGAAAATGGTCGATGGTCTCCCAGTTGTTTTTGTAGTAATAAGAACCTGAAGAATCGTCATTTTCCTTTCGCAGTTCCGTAAACCACGGCGAGTACAGGGTTATAGCCCCGGAAGGGAAATACCGCGCTGAGGGCGGTTTGTTTTTGACAAGGATAAGGAAGTCCTTTTGCCTTTCCGTGCTGTCAATTCCGTACAAGCCTGTAAATTCAGCCGCATGAGGATCATCGGGCATAAGCGCGTTGATTACTTTTCCGCCCCGGCGGTAAAAATCGTCGTGGTTCTCATTCAGGTCGCCCATGATAACCACGGGGAGATCCGGATCGGTTTCAGCCAGTTCGCGAAGCCTGCGGAGGATAATACGCGCCGAAGCTCTGCGCGTGGTTTCGGTGGCGTCGTCACTGCCAAGTTTTGATTTCCAGTGGCAGACAAAAAGCAACAGCGGCGAATCAGCTCCGTGCGTGATGATTTTTGCTTCCAGCATGGGCCTGGGGGCGATTTCGCCGTCAATATAAACCGAATGCGACCTTGCCTCTGCGAAGGGGAATCGGCTTAAAAGGCCGACTCCCAAAGTCATACCCGGAATATTGGCAAAATATGTCCAGCGGTAGCCGTGCGCTGAAAGCGAGGCGGCAAGATCCAGGGTAACTTGCGCGGATTCAAGCTCTTGCAGGGCGATGATGTCCGGCTTGCGCTCAAGCCCGCCGACGGCGGCGGCAATGACATTCAGCCGCCCCTTGTATTTTTCCTGCGTCCAGCCCGCCGATTCCCGATACTCGTCGTATTCTATCCCGTTGTCAATTCCGTCAAAAAGCGTCTGCACATTCCACGTCATAATCGCAAGCGAAGCGGGATTTTCCGGGGCTTTTTCTTCCTCAGCGGAAAGGTCGCAACTGGCGCACCCTGTAACAAGCGCCGGCAACAGCGCCGCACATAACAAGGCTTTCATGTTTTTCCTGTTTGTCAAATTTTTCATTCTAATCTCCTAATATATATAGGGCGCAAATTGTCATTTTGCATTACTGATTTTCTTGCTTTGTTACTTTTTCTTTATTATTTTCTATTAAACAGGTTACTCCAAAATCCGATAATTAGAGTAAGCAGGAGGTGCTTGTTTCAGACTTATGGAAAATTTTTCATGTTTGTTTGAAACAACAAGGAGGCAAAGATGGAAATAAGTGATATGCCGTATCCGGCATTTCCAAGCCTGGGGTATGCAATCAGCATTGCCCAGAACAGCGGCAGAGCGTCGATGCCTGTTTCCCCTTCTGTCTATATTTACGCGCATTTTGAGCATGTTTCCGGTGTGCCTGCCCCGGACGGCGTGAAAGGCGTAGCCCTCGACAAGCTGAAAATCCTCGACACCCTTATTGGGCAGCTTTCCCGCATGAAACAAGAGCCTGACTCGTTTGAATTCATGGAGACGGGGCCAGACCAGGGCAACGAGATGCGTATAAACGACCTTATTGTGCAATTCCAGAACCAGGTACGGACAATCCAGGAGGCGAACGCAAGCAACCCCTACGCTGAACCGGCTCCGCTTCTTGGCGCGATATTCAGCATCATCATTTAAAGAAAGGTAACAGTGAACAGTGAACAGTGAACAGAGTTAATTCACCAGGTCAAACCCAAACCAGCCGTCCCAACTGCCTGAAATGCGCCCACTACAAGGTAAGCTGGGACCCTTCGCTACCCCATTCCTGCGTTGTTTTTTCGATAAAGTCCCGCCTTATGCCCTCGCTTGAGGTATTCCGCTCGGCAGGGGGGAATTGCCCTTCGTTCCATGCAAGAGAAAAATGAAAGCAATGGAAGAAGAAGACCTCTCGCAGAGGACGCAAAGGAAGAATTAGGAATGAGGAATTAGGAGGGGAAAAAAATTAGGAATGAGGAATTAGGAATGAGGAATAAAGAGCGTTGCAGGCAAGCGGCGTGTGAAGGTTTCAATAATCCTTTTCTATATTAAAAGGTAGCTCGTCCTACCGGTAGCGCAATAACCAGTGAGAAGTGAGCAGTTAGTAGTGAAAAAACACTGCTCACTGCTACCTACTAACTGCTACCTGATAACTGCTCCCTGTCTTTATTCCTCATTCCTCATTCCTAATTCCTAATTCCCCATACAGGTTCCCACCGCGATTGCCGAGTCGATCATGTAATGATCCTGCGGTACGGATTTTACCTTTCCTTCGGGCACGCTTAGCTCTACCGAGGTAATTTCGTTGCCGACCAGGGCTACCATGCGGCCGTATTCGCCTTTGGCAAGGAGGTCGGCGGCGGCAGTGCCGAAGCTTGTGGCAAGAACCCGGTCTGAAGCGCTGGGGACGCCGCCGCGCTGTACGTAGCCAAGGACAGTGGAGCGGGTTTCCATTCCGGTTTCTTCAACAATCTCGCGGGAAACGCGAAAGGCGACAGAAGGGCCGTTTTCTGCGCGGTATTTTTTGCGGTCGCGCCTGTCCATTTTCGCTTCTTCTACGGAAAGAGCGCCCTCGGCTACAACCACTATCGAAAAGGTCTTTCCCGACTTTGCCCTCTCCTTAAGATGGTTGCCAATGGCTTTTATGTCGTAGGGAATTTCCGGTATAAGGACAATATCGCCGCCGCCCGCAACCCCGGAATGAAGGGCAAGCCAGCCGGCCTTGTGGCCCATCACTTCAATCACAATTACCCTGCTGTGGCTCTGCGCGGTGGAATGAAGCCGGTCAATAGCCTCGGTGCATATAGACAGCGCCGAATTAAAGCCGAATGTCCGGTCGGTCCCGACAATGTCGTTGTCAATCGTTTTGGGAAGGCCGATAACGTTCAGCCCCTCCCGCGAAAGCTGGTAGCCTGTGGTGTTGGTTCCGTTCCCCCCAAGCACTACCAGGCAGTCCATGCCGAGCTTAGTGTAATTGTTTTTAATCGCGGCCACCTTTTCGCCGACAATTTCATCAGCTTCCCCGATTTCAGATTTGAAGGGCTTTTCCCTGCTTGCGCCAAGGATCGTCCCGCCTCTGGTTAAGATGCCGCTGAAATCTTCCGGCCTGAGCGTCCTGGTGCTTCCTTCGATAAGCCCCCGGAATCCGTCGGATATGCCTATTATTGTCATACCGTAACGATCGTGCGCCGCCCTGCAAACGCCGCGTATCGCCGCGTTAAGCCCGGGGCAATCCCCGCCTGCCGTGAGTATGCCGATTGTCTTGGTAACACTGCTTCGTATGCCTGCCATGCTTCTTTTATATAACAGGGTACGCCTTTTTACAAGAGGAAAATTAGGAATTAGGAGTGAGGAATTAGGAATAGAGAAGAAGGGCTTTGCATAAAATATATTTTTAGGTTATTAATTGAATATGGTTTCTTATGGTTTTTTAAAGAGAATCTTGTTATGTTTGATCGGATGTATAGTGCTTCCGTTTCCTCTGTATTCATTGGGCAAGAAAGACGGCACTAAGAACAATCAGACTGTTGAAAGAGAAAAACAGCCGCCGCCTAAACAGGACGTAACGAGTCCGGTAATGCTTGTCGGGACAAACGACGGGCTTTATTCTATGGAACCTTCGGGGCTTAGCGTGCTACGGCCCGGACAGATAAAAAAGATATTGCGTGTAAAACTTAATCCGCAGGGGGGAAGCCCTGACGGGTGGGCCATTCTGGGCGGCGACGGGATTTTGGTTTCGGCAGACTTAAAAAATTGGGAGCAACGCAATAAAGGGCTTCCCATAAAAACAATCAAGGTTTTCCAGGACCAGCAGAAGACATTTTTGCAGGTTCCGCAGGATATTAAGGATTTTGAAGTAAATCCGTCGGATAACCGTATCATGGTCTGCGCCACCAAGGACAGCGTATACCTAAGCAGGGACCAGGGCGGGTCATGGGTAAGCCTGGGCGCTCCCGCTTATCGGACTAACGGCATTAAAGCTGTTGCCTCGGCATATTTGCCCGAAGCAAATACGCCCGGCGGCGGCACTCCTGCCGGCACGCTGACGGTCTTCCTTTCGCACAGCACCTACGGCGTTTTTTACATACAGCCGGATCGCCCCAACGCGCGGTGGCTCGAAATCAGCCAGGGCATTGAAGTGCTGGAGACTACAGGCAATACCGACGAGGTTTCCGATATTGTCGTTATCCCTCCGAACGAGTCCGGAGGAGGAAACGCAGTGCCTGAGATATATGTTTCCCAAACATTCCGCAGAAGGATTTACCGGCTGGACTGGAGCAAAAAAACTTTCGTTCTTGTCTGGTCGGACAAGAGTCCTTTTGGCACGGTGGATTCCCTTTTCGCCGGGGATAAGGGCCTGCACTTTATCTATGAGGGAACAGCCGCGTTCATTGGTTTCCCCGATTATACATTCCAGAAAAGGGATGATATTTCGGAGGCTATCCGCAAACTTCCGGCGCAAAAAAGAATGAACTGCGCCGTTATACGCAATAACTCTGATTTAATAACATTAAGCGAACTTTGGCTGCTTGACGAGCCTGCACCTCAACCTGTTGCCGAAACCCGCCCTCCGTTCGCCCGGCGGGTCCCGCTGGCAGTCCCGCAGGCGTTAAACAAGGAAGGCCTCTATCTGCCGGTGAACCACGCGATGGACAGCAGAAGTCTGAAGCCCTATCTGGATGTGATGGAAAAAAGCGGCCTTAACTTGATCGTTATCGACATGAAGGACGATTACGGCAGGTTGCGCTTTACCCCCAAAAATTCTGCTATCACCGCGAAAGGCAGGGTCTTTCGTCCGGTAGATATAGAAGCGTTTCTGCAAGACATGAAAAACAGGGGGATATATTGCGTCGCCCGCGTGGTGGTATTCAAAGACCCTGAGCTTGCGAAGAAAGAGGACGGCAAATTCGCCGTATGGGACGGAAGAAACTCAAAGCCCTGGGTCGGCTACCGCGACTCGCGGGAGAAAAAATCGTCCATAAGCGCCGAGGATCGCCGTAATGAACTGATGAGATTCTTTCCCTCGGATAATCCCGAATATGAAATTGTCCGCACGTTTTACGATGAACATTGGGTAGACCCTTACTCGGAGGAGGTCTGGGAATACAACGCGGCAGTAGCGGAGGACCTGCACGGGCAGGGTTTTGATGAAATCCAGTTTGATTACATACGTTTTCCGACCGATGGCGTAAACATCGGCGACGCCCGCTACCGCTGGCAGGATAGGGGCATGGACATGGAGAGCGCGATTCTGTCATTTCTGCGCCACGTTAGGCGAAGAGTAAAGTCTCCCATTTCCATTGATATTTACGGGGCCAACGGCTGGTACCGCACGGGCGCGCGAACCGGGCAGGAGGTGGAACTTCTTGCCCCCTGGGTGGACATTATCTCTCCCATGTACTACCCGAGCCACTTTGAGCAGTATTTCCTGGCGCAGGAACCACCGGAACTCCGTCCCTGGCGTATTTATTTTCAGGGAACCCTGCGTACCTCGCGCATTGGCAGGGGGCAGATTATAGTGCGCCCCTGGCTTCAGGCTTTCTATCTCAATGTTTCCTACGACCGCAGATTTTACAATACCGATTATGTCCGTTATCAGAAAGAGGGTGTCCGTGCCGCAGGCGACGGCGGGCTAATATACTGGAACAATTCAGGCAGGTATGAAGATCTTCCGGACAAATAGCAATCGCTCGGAAGCGGTCATGCCAATAGAAAATAGCCTGTAAAGCGGTTGTATTTTTTTTTAGTTACGGCTATAATCACTGAGAAAAGAAGGTTTTAACGAAAATGTTTGATAGGAGTGCCAGAAAATGACACCCCTGACAGGTATATTTAGGGAATAGTCTGATAAAAGGAGAGTTTATGGCGGAAAAATTTTCAAGGCACGTTGACAGTATTACAGCTTTCATGGACACCGATCTATGGAAAAATAAGTTGTCGGCGGATTGTCTTAATGGTAATGTTTTCCTCGCTATTCGCGATAATTATATAAGTTTCTATTATAAGGGCGGAGGTCTTTTTGAATTTAGAAGTAAGGGTTTTTCCACAGATGTAAAATATGCAGCAGTGATAGATAAGCCTCTTGAAGGACAAATAGATGAAAAGAGCCTTCCCAATGCCAAGCTGGTTGACAATTTTCTGGATGTTTATGACCGCATAAAGGAGAATTGTAAAGATTACTCGGCAAAAAGCGAAGCGCAAGGGGTATCCTGTATATACCACAACTATCCTTACATATCTGATAAAAGTAATGTAGTGGTATTGGATATTGAAATTACCGCTCCGGGAGACAGCGATAAACGGATAGACATTTTACTTTTCAACAAAGAACTTGAAAAATTACGCTTCATTGAAGCAAAAATGTTTTCTAATGATGAAATCAGATCGAAAACAAAACCTCAAGTAATTGAGCAACTGGAACGCTACGAAGAAATGATTGCCAGGAGAAAAGAAAATGAATTTTTACCCGCCTATCAGGAATATACTGATACACTAAATAAAATCTTTAACTTAAAGCTCCCCAAGCCTTTGAAGATTGATGATAAGGTAGGATTGCTGATATTCGGTTTTGATGAAGATCAAAAAAAGGGGAGGCTGGTCGAGATTAAACAGAAGATTGAGACCCATAAATTTTCTTGTTATTCTATTGGGGATATTAAAAATATCAACGCCGAAACCCTTTGGAATGAAACTAATTAAGGATTCAACCTATGCATTTCAAAATCCACCGCGGCGCTAATGAAATAGGCGGCTCTTGTGTAGAGGTGTGGACAGACAAAACCCGTATCGTGATAGATTTTGGAATGCCTTTAGTAAATCCTGACCGGACGCCTTTTGACGAAAGGGAGACGGAGAAACGAACAACAGCCGAACTGGTAAAAGACGGGATACTCCCCGATATTCCTTCCGTATATGAGGATAACTCAAACACTGCCTTGTTGATTTCTCATGCCCATAAGGATCACTACGGACTCATGGATCGGATTAACCCTTCATGTCCGGTGTGGATGGGATATGCGACTCATCTGCTCATAGAAATTTCCAATACGTTTGGCAATAGCCCTGCTTTAAAGAATGTCCATTATTTTGAACATGACGAGGAATTCAAAATAGGTGATATAACGATACATCCGTATCTGATGGATCACGCCGCTTATGACGCATACGCTTTTCTGATAAAAGCAGACGGAAAATCCCTGGTTTATTCCGGTGATTTCAGGCTTCACGGCAGGAAAGCGAAAATATTTGACTGGTTTAAATATAAAATAGAAAAAAATGTCGATTATTTGCTCCTTGAAGGAAGCGCCATCGACAGAAATGAAGAATTTAAAACAGAGGACGAACTGGAAGAAGAATTTGTGGAGACCTTCAAACAGACAAAAGGCATTAACCTTGTGTTCGTTTCCGGGCAAAATATAGACAGGTTGGTAACTATATATAATGCCTGTAAAAGAACCGAAAAAATATTTTTAGTTGATTTCTATACCGCCTATGTCTTAAAGACAATAAATGAAAATGTGAATAAAAATATTCCTTCTGCGGGCGCATTCCCTGAAATTAAAGTCTATTTTCCTTATTGGCTTACCAAAAGAATGATAAAATTTGGTAAAAAAAACGAGACTATAGTCCCGTTTAAATATTTTAAACTCGGCAAGGATAAAATTGATGAACAAGCAGATAATCTGGTTATGGTTGTGCGTCCTGCCGTTCAAAGTGATTTAGAAAAATATTTACATAAATACGATGACGGATGTTTTATCTATTCAATGTGGGATGGTTATAAAGAACAACCCGGCAAGATAAAGGATTTTCTGGAATTTATCAAGGCAAAAGGGATGACTGTCAAGGACATTCATACTTCCGGTCATGCCAATTTAGACGGTCTTAGGAAAATGGCAGAAGCGGTCAACCCCAAACATCTTGTGCCGATTCATACATTTGAAGGCGATAATTATGCTAAACACTTTCCGGGAGTTGACGTTCTCAGGGTTGCCGACAAAGAAACGGTTGAAATGTAACGGTTAGTCGTTTTTACATTGTAGGGTCAGTATCACTTCTCTTTCAGGCTGTAAATCAATAATTTCAAATATTTTTATCAATTTGTTTTCTAATAAAATTATTAATATCATGTTTTATTTTATTCCACAAATCAGTTGAATTGTCCACCAATGGTTTTAGTTTCTCTATCTTAAGTTTATATTCATATGTATGCCTGAACAAATGTCGAAATCTCATATAGCTATTTAAAGTTTCCTTATATTCTTTATTTAAAATAGAATCTCTTGTTTCGGTATTAGAAAAAGCTTTTTCTAACAATTTTGTATGCCAATTAGTATCGTTAGGCAACATTTCGTTAATGCCTTTAAAAATATGAACAAGTGTTTTTTCTACACCGTTATAAAAAGAATGGATAAAAGAACCAGCGGCCATAGTTTCAATTAAATCTAATTCTTTTAACTTGCATAAATCCAGTAATGACTTACAACTGATAAATAGTTTATCAATTTGAGATATTTCATAATTTATTTTTTCTACTGAAATATTATCCAATTTTCACAATTTCCTTATGTCGATTTACTATTTCAAAAAATTCTTTACTATCATCAAAATCAGTAAGTTCTATTACATGATCAGTATCAAAACCTAATTTCCCATAAACATAAAAAAATTTATCAACAGGAATTCCTCTTATCCCAATGTCTATATCAGATTTATCATGGTATTTACCAGTAACCAGAGAACCAAATAAATATATTTCTTTGCAGCCTTCTTTCTTTAATATTTCTACCGTTTTTTGTATATCATTTTTATATGTATCGGGCAAAGAATCAAATGTAAAATGAGCTGTTTTGAGAGGTACAATAGAATTAATTTCCGTCTTTTCCTTTTGGAGCTTTATACTTTCTATAACCTCTGAATCTGTTATATTATTTACTGTTGCCATGTTAATCACCTTTTCTATAATATAACGTATTCAAGTTTCTGTCAAGTAAGCGTTTTGATGGGGGTTTTAGTAACACCAAAAAACATTGTGCAAGTGTTTTGTCGCCACTTGCTCAGGTGTTATGCTTCTTTACACCGGATTGTTCAACCGTTCATCGCACATGGCAATTTCTTCCGGGCTTGCCGATTCTATGACAGGCTTCCAGTAGTCATCCTCATAGAACCTGTTTTCCTGTTCAAACATGGCATCCTCTATACATAAATATACCCCATTTTCCCGAGATTGGAAAGCACATCAAATCCCTCGTAATGATATAGACTTTTCCGAAACTAGGCTATAGAATTTATCCTGTCAGAACTCGTGAAACCTAAAGAATGAACGATACCGGGGAGGAGATATAACCATGAACGAATATGAGATTTTGCTTACATGGGATGATGAAGCTAAAGTCTGGTATTGCACCAGCGAGGACATACCCGGTCTGATTTTAGAATCCGGGTCTATGGACGTATTAGTAGAGCGTGTCCGTCATGCCGCACCGGAATTACTGGAGCTTATGGGACGC
>Ga0268262_10000568_pt1 | contig 48328 bp, 41 predicted proteins | sample TergutNc150P3_FD_190354 | JGI IMG/M metagenome (GOLD analysis project Ga0268262, IMG submission 190354) | Nasutitermes corniger P3 segment gut microbial community from laboratory colony in Florida, USA - Nc150 P3 (SPAdes) (version 2) | ecosystem: Host-associated > Arthropoda: Insects >... | reverse complement strand
CTGAATCATTTTTCAAAACACTTAAGAGGGAACTGGAAACATTGGACGGCAGGCATTCCGAGGCTGAAGTAAGGCAGTCGGTGTTTCTCTACATTGAGGCGTATTACAACCGCGTCCGCATGCATTCAGCGCTTGACTATGTAGCGCCTAACGTGTTTTACTTAGGTACCCACGCTTAACTGTGTGCACCTATTGGGGTAAAGTCCAGATCCCCCTGTTACAGGCGGGGGATCGCCCTGTTGCAAGCGGAAGGAGCCTCTTTAGGCAAGCGGAAGGTGGCTCTTGTGGCAAGGGCAACTTCCGAAATACCGCATATTATTTCAGTCCGTCTAGCGGATACGGAAGAAAAAAGGTTATACTATGGCGATAGAGACTTACAGGAGACCGGAGAAGGCCCACGCTTTGGCTGTTGGGAAATAAGCGGCGTCAATACCGCCTGGAAGAAGTATCCCCCGAAAAAGCCGTTGCAAATCACGCCAATAAATGATATTATTTCGCTAATGAGACAAAGTACGCCCTACGTCAGTCCGTCAGTCCGTCAGTCCGTCAGTCCGTCAGTCCGTCAGTCCGTCAGTCCGTCAGTCCGTCAGTCCGTCAGTCCGTCAGTCCGTCAGTCCGTCAACTTCCCCATTATATTCTGAATACGATAAGCTTCGTGTCAACTATCTAATAGCCAAGTATCCACATACAATTAGTTTTTCTCGTTTAGGCATAAAAAGCCGGATTGTTCAGTACGATATAGGCTTTTCCCATAAATTATTTTTATTTCCGCATGACGCTTAAGGAGCATAGCATGAAACATTTTAGCAAACTGATCGTGGTTCTTATCGCCGCCCTGGTGGTTTTTTCCTGTATGGGCTCTCCGTCCGCTGGTTCAACATCAACCACGTCGGCCGGAATGACTACGGCGTCCGCCACCCAGGCTTACACAGGCAACGGCGGTAAGGGGCTAAGCCTCGCTGTGCTGACACCCGACGCGAAGGGCCTTGGCGCGGAACAAAACTACCTGCCCACACTGGTGCAGGGGGTTTTTGTCAGCGATATGAGCAAATATTCGGCCATCAGCGTGCTGGACAGGCAGAATCTTGAAAAGGTCCTTAAAGAAACAGAAAGCGGGATTTACACCAGCAGTGCGGACTTCGTTGAACTGGGCAAAATTGCTCATGTCAGCAACGCCATGACCGGAAGTATAACCAAAACAACCTCTGGCTATGCCTTGCAAATGGCGGTAACCGACACTTCAAGCGGAATGACAAAGGCTTCCCATTCAAGCAACTGCACCATAGCAGAATTTGACGATTTTACCGGCATAAGAAGGGCCTCTTTAGACCTCTTAACCCAGCTTGGGGTGCAATTAACGGCGCAGGCGAGAAGCGAGCTTTCTGCCGCTGCCGCCACACAGGCCGTAAGCGCCCAAACCGCCCTGGCACAGGGCATCCTGGCCCAGAGGGGCGGAACCGAAGTGGCCGCCCTGAGTTACTATTTCCAAGCCGCCGTCCTTGACACTTCACTGCTGGAAGCGGCGGGCCGCGCAACGGTTATGAGCGCCGATATTTCAAGCGGCAATATCGGCAACATCGGCGCAAACGTCCGCAACGACATCCAGTGGCGCAAGGCTTGGGTGGATCGGCTGACGGAAAGCGAGCAGTATTTTGACAACTTCTTCAAGGTTTCGTCCCTGCCCTATACCCTGTTTTACTCAACCGAGATAAAGCAGGGGGCGATAAACTACCAGACCGAAACCGCTACCCTTAGCTTTGACGTGAACCTCCACGCTTCCGGTGTTTGGGCCGATTCGGTGGAAAAGGCGCTGGAGGCGGTGTATCAGGGCCTTGACACCACCGGACGGAAAGGCGACTGGGGGCTTGCGGGGTGGCCAGCGACGGGCGTTACCAACCTTCGCCCCTTTGTTCCGGGGAACAAGAGCTTCGCTATAACCGCCGAGCTGCTCAACGACCGGGACCAGGTAATCGGCAGGCAGAGCTTTACCGTTAGGGGCAGTTGGTTCTGGAGCTGGAATGTCCAAAGGCGCATACCGAGCGGGGATGGCAGACGGCTTGAGATTGACCCTGACGACGCCCAGACCGTAGCATTCGCCAACGTCAAGGCCGCGGACATTACCGACAAGCTAACCATACGGATCGCCAGCGTAAACGGCGTTGATGCCCGGAGCGCGGCCCAAAGCGGCGCGTTGCAGGTGCGCTCTGTATCCGAAAATGAGTTTGAAATCGCCCGTTTTTTTTCTTTTTCCAGAGGAGCCATAAGAAGGCAGAACAAACCAGAATATGCCATAGATAGAAGTGGTACTATTCGTACCATTCCCGCAACTATCTGGGGCGACCCAATTACAAGCATCGGGAGCGACGTATTTCGGAATAACAACTTGACCAGCTTTGCCATCCCAAACAGCGTTACAAGTATCGGGAGCAACGCGTTTCGGGATAACAGGCTGACCAGCGTTGCCATCCCAAACAGCGTTATAAGCATCGGGGATGCGGCATTTGCAGAGAACAGGTTGACCACCGTTGTTCTCTCAAACAGCGTTACAAGCATCGGGACGGGGGCATTTTATGGAACGAGAGATCTGCTGGACAGTGTGACAATCGGTGCAAACGTGAAAATAGGCGTGGGTAGAAGAGGAGATTGGTGGAATAGACTCGATAACTTCGGTGAAAGGTGGGAGAGTTTTACATCATACTACAATGGTAACGGGAGAAAAGCGGGAGTGTACACATACTCTCTGTTCAGATCCGTATGGACATATAGATCGAGGTAAGCGAAAGAAGGGGACAGGCTCCGCTTTATGCGTTTTGTAACAGGGAGATGAGTGCGTTGATAACTTCCGTGATTTATAAATCTTTCCATGTATATGTGAAAAAGGCAATGAACCTTTTATTTTTGGGGGCCGCAGCGCTCCTTTCCTCATGCGTCAGTCTGCCCACCACGCCCGCGCCCTGGGACGCTTCTCCCGCCGCGATACGGCAGGTGTTTCCCGACGAGCAGTACATCGCCCAGCGTGGCCGGGGCGCTACACGGGCCGCCGCCGAATCTCAGGCGGCCGCAGAACTTGCCCGCTTTATCTCAAGCCAGATAAGCGCCAATAAGGGCTATCAAATCACTACGAACAACACGGAAGAAAGCATCGCCACCCGGGACGAAGCGTATGTGAACACCCAGATAAACCTTTTTGGTATCAGGTACGCGGACGACGCCTATTACCGCAAAGACCTGCGGGAATGGCGTACCGTAGCGTGGATAGAGCGTGATGAAGCCTGGGCCGTGTACGAGCCTGGTTTCAGGCGTCAGGCCGCTTCTTTTGCCGCGCTTTTTGACGCCGCGCAAGATGAGCGCGACCCTTTCAAAAGGGCGCTACGGCTTGTCGCGGCGGAACGCTTTGCCCAGGCGGACGAATTTGAAAACGCAGGCCTTTTCGGCCAAATACTGCACCCACGGAGGATGAACGCCGAGTTCGCCGCCGTCCGCGCAAGCGTTGCCGCCATCCCCCAAATGCTTGACGAGGCCAAACGGAGTGCTGGCGTTTACATCGACTGCCCCGTCGATTTTGAATCCATGCTGCTCAACACCTTTTCCCAAAGGTTTGCCGCCTTGGGCTTTCCGGTAACGGGCACACGGAATTCAGCGGCAGCTGTCTGCCGCGTTACAGTTGACGAGGGTATGCAAAAACGCGAATTGGGGACTTTTTACTTCCCAAAGCTGCAAGCGGAAATCTCAGGCCCCTCCGGTACGCTTCTTACTTTTAGCGCCGAAGGCGAGCAGGCTTCCGCCGTAACGCCGGACGTGGCAAAGCGCCGCGCCTACCGGTCTTTGGCGGACAAGGTAAGCCAAACCTTTTCCATTGAAACAAATGGGCTTTAATCCGGCGTTGTCCGGAAATAAATATTAGAGGAGTTTTGCGAATATGAAAACCAAGTTATCTGTGTTTGTAGTACTGGTCGTATTAATGGGCATTACCGCCTGTAAAACCACAAAGCCGTCGGCGGCTGAAGCGCAGGCGGAGAAAAGTTCCGAAAAAATCTCAGCCCAGGCTGAAAGGACTGCCGATGAATTTCGCATAGTTGATTGGAAAGACCGGAGCATCGGGGAAATAGCCAGCCCTGTTTGGCTTTATCCCGCAGTCCGGGGCAACTGGAACCTTTTTAAAAGCGAATGGCCTGTCAGTTCCAGTAAAGTACTGAAAATAGGCGTTGCGCGTCATGCCACGCTGAACGGCGCGCAAACCGTAGCCGACGTTCAATATGCGTCGCGGCTGGCAAACCAGCTTAGGCAGGCGGTACTTGCCAGGGCGGGCATCAGCCTTGGATCGGACGGCGAATTCGACGTGGTAAACAATGCCGTCACACAGGCACAGGTAACTATGGCAGGCCAGGAACGGGTAACCGATTTTTGGCAGTTGGTAGAAACAACTGGCGCTGACGGCAGGAAAAGCAGAATGTATAATTTTTGGGTGGTATACGCCTGCGATTCCGCTGTCTGGGATCAGTTAACCGCGAAATACATTTACGACGTTGTAGGAAAACTGCCCGATACAAAAACCCAACAAACCATTGCCGGAATGTTCAACGAGATAAACGCGGATACCAAATTTGAGCGTGAAAAATCCGAAGCCCAGTTCAAGATGGAACTTGCCGCCCAGCAAAAAGCCTTGCAGGAACCGCCAAAGACAGCTTCTGAAATCCGCATCGCATTCCAGTCAAACGACCCGTTAGTAAGAGCCGCCGCCGGAACCACTGCGGCGGACTCTGATTATATTGCGGCTCTGTTGGCCATTGCGGGGCAGTAGCTTCACATTGGCCTTGTTCCAGCTCGGTGACACAGGGAATGGGGGCATCGTTTGAAAGCAAAGCTTCTTACCAAAGCGCTGGTATTGCTAACAACAACCCTATTCCCAAGTCCCCGCGCCTTCGGGACACGTCCAGTAAAGTAATAAACCAATGTAATAAGCCAAATAAACCGCATTGTGTCCAACAACGCTTCTCGCATCGAATTCATCCCCGTCGCCACCGGCTATTCCGAAAACCGCCTCGAAATCCGCACGAGGTATTCTGGTACCAGCACCATTCTCCTCAGTACGTTACGCACCGTTACCAGCCAATTTGTTATTTCCGAGGCATAACCAATCATCCAGCCCAAGCGGAAGGAGCCTCTTGTGGCAAGGCTCGGCGGAAGCTACTCCGGCGGAGCATTAATCCATGCTAACCTAAACTTGACCCACAATTTTTCGAAATAAGCTGGCAAAGGTATGGCAGCGGGACGCAAAAAATTCCTGGAGCTCTCTATCGAAACAGACCGGCCCAGAAAATGCACGCGAACCAGTGAGCGTGTGAGTTAATAAAGGTAGCACGGCCCAAGCCCAGAAATTGCTTTAGGTTAAGCAGAATATGCAATAAGGCTTGGGAAAAAGCAAAAACTTAAAGTGTAATAATGGCGTCCGGCATGAGAAACATGATGATGGCGCTCGTCTACAAAATCAGAAAATGCTTAGCTGTTAATAAAAAGGCCGGACGGGGCTGTGGCGATAGGTTCATCCAGATTTTTTGCCGTACCGCTGCCATACCTTTGCCGGATTTTTATGAATTTGTAGGTCAAGTTTTGGGTTACTTGCAACTCAATCAATGGCTTCGCTAAAGGCAAAGCCTTAAGCTTTGCCTATGGCTCTTTTAAGGAATGGATTTACTGCCCGCTAACGCGGGCTACGAGTCAACATACTCAATCGGAAAAACCATTCTATCCTTCGACAGAACCGTTGGCGGGAAAACTGCCTCCGCTTCCTTTATCACCTGCTTAAGCTCGTACTCGGTGTAACGCGGGCTATAGTGAATGAGGGCGAGCTTTTTTACGGCGGCGGCTTTTGCCAGCCAGGCCGCCTGTTCGGCGGTCATGTGTCTTTTTTCCCTGGCGCTTTCTTCAAGGGCTTTTTCAAACATTCCTTCGCAGACAAAAAGATCAGAGCCTGCGACCTCGTCCGCGATTTCCGGAAAAGCCAGGGTGTCGGTAACAAAAGAAAATTTCCTTCCGGTTCTTTCCGGGCCCAGAACCTGTGCCGGCAGTACCTCTGTTCCGTCTTCCGCCTGAACGGTCTGGCCTGACTGAAGGGCCGCCCATTTCGGCCCGCGCTTAACGCCAAGGGCCTCGGCTTTTTCGACGTGGAATTCCCCAGGACGCTTGTCCTCTTCCATAGCGTAGCCGTAGCAGGGCTTTGTGTGCCTCAAGGGAAAAGCGCGCACATGAAAACCATCGCCAGAATAAACCACTCCGGGCGCGGTAATTTCCTTAACAACGATCTCATAGTTGATGTACATGTCCAGCACTCGGCGGCTGCTTTCAATGTATTCGGCTATCCTGGGCGGCCCGATTATATACAGGGGATCGTCCCTGTCCACCTGGGAAGAAAGCATTAGAAGACCGGGAATTCCGGTTACATGATCGGCGTGGGTGTGGCTGACAAAAATGACGGAGATTTTTTTCCACCGTAAGTTAAGCCGCCTTAGCGATACCTGGGTTCCCTCGCCGCAGTCAAACAAAAAAAGATCCCCTTCCCGCCTCAAAAGCACCGACGTAAGATGACGGTTAGGAAGGGGCATCATTCCCCCGCAGCCGAGAATAAAAGCTTCAAGATTCATGGCGCCTGACTTAAATCTCCCTCAAAAAGGCCGCGTATCCTTTGAATGCGATATAAAGGTCGATCTTGCTGATTACCTCAAAGGGAGAATGCATCGACAAGACAGGGGTGCCGCAGTCAAGAACTTCAATGCCGTATTTTGCAGCGTGAAGGGCGATGGTACCGCCGCCGCCTTTGTCCACCTTGCCCATTTCGCCGAACTGCCAGGGGACTTTATTTTTGTCAAAGACGGCCAGCACCCTGGCGCAGAATTCCGCGTTTGCGTCGGACGCGCCAACTTTGCCCCTTGAGCCGGTGTACTTGTTAATAACAAGGCCTTTACCCATGTAAGACGAATTCCGCTTTTCATAAACGCTAGCGTAAGAAGGATCAAAAGCGGGACTTACGTCACAGGAAAGCATGGAAGAATTACTAAAGCAGCGGCGCAGATCGTCTTCCCCGGCAAGGGCGGCAATGAAATTCTCAAAGCCCCAGGACTGCGCCCCGGTATTGCCGACCGAGCCGATCTCTTCCTTGTCGGAAAAATAGCAAAGCGCGGTTTTTTCAGGCGCTTCTTTTTGAGCGGCAATTTCCATCAACGCCCTGAGCGCCGGGTAAGCGCCGCTCCTGTCGTCGTGGCCGTAAGCGCCAATCATGCTGCGATCAAGCCCAAGGTCGCGGGCTTTGGCGGCGGGGACAAATTCAATCTCCGCCGAGGCAAAGTCTTTCTCGTTCAGGCCGTATTTTTCGTTCAGAATCGAAAGGAAGCGCAGCTTTACCTTTTCTTTCACTTTCTCGTCAATGTACGGCCTGGAACCGGAAAGCACGTCCAGGTCTTCTCCCTCTACAACTTCTGAAGCCTTCTTCTGCATCTGATCCTGGGCAAGGTGAGGCAGAAGATCCGTTATGGTAAACACCGGGTCGTCGTCGTCTTCGCCTATTGAGACGCTTGTTTTCTTCCCATTGGAATCAATAAAAACTCCGTGCATGGCAAGGGGTATAGCTGTCCACTGGTACTTCTTAATCCCTCCGTAGTAATGGGTGTCCAGCAAGGCCAATTCATTATCTTCGTAAACAGGGTTCTGCTTAAGATCCAGCCTGGGTGAATCAATATGCGCGCCAACTATGTTGATTCCTTCCGCAATGGGCTTTTTTCCGACAACCGCGCAGACAAGGGCCTTGCCGCGTATATGCTCAAACACCTTAGTTCCAGGCGTAAAAGCCCTTTTTTTACCGCTCTGGCCATTATCAAGCTCCTTAAAGCCCTGCTTTTTTAGCAGTGCCGCGGCTTCTGTACTAAACTCCCGCTCTGTCTTTCCACGGTCAAGCATCACCCTGTAAGAAGCGGCTAACTCTTCAACCTCTTTCTCGGTTTTCGCGTCTATGCCTTCCCAGCAATTCTTAAGGGCTAAAAAAAGTTTGTCCGCAAGTAATTGCCCTTTGCTCTTCGGTTCTTTACTCTTTGATTCTTTGTTTTCCGCTGCCTGCTCTTTGCTCTTTGCCATGTTGTGCTCCTATTCTTTTCGCTTATGGTAGTAAAATCACTCCTTTTATAATATAGTAAAATTCATGGAAATACGAGACCGCTACGCTCCCTCTCCCACGGGAAACCAGCATATTGGAAGCGTAAGAACCGCTTTATTCAATTATCTTTTCGCGCGCTCTTCGGGCGGAAAATTTGTTCTCAGGCTGGAAGACACAGATCAAACAAGGTGCGAAGAAAAGTACGTAAAGAATTTATACGATACCTTTGACTGGCTTGGTTTTCACTGGGACGAAGGCCCCGATATCGGAGGCCCCAGCGCCCCCTACATTCAGTCGCAGCGGACGGAGTTGTATCAAAAGCACGCAGAAGAATTGGTAAAAAAAGAGCGGGCTTACTACTGTTTCTGCAGCTCCGAGCGGCTGGAAAAGATCCGCAAGGAAAGAGAAGCTTCCCATTCCTCTGAAAGCGGCTACGACCGCTTTTGCCGAGGCATACCCCGCGAGGAAGCTGACCGCCGCGCCAAAGCCGGGGAAGCCCACACTATACGCCTTAAAATCCCCCTTGGAGAAGAAACGCCGGAAGGAAAAGCGGCGTCAGTAACAAAGTTTTACGACCACATTGTCGGGAACGTGGAATGGAAAAACGAAGACGTAAACCCCGATCCGGTGCTGCTAAAATCCGACGGCTACCCTACCTACCATCTCGCCAATGTGGTGGACGATCACTTTATGGGCATAACTCACATCCTTAGGGCGCAGGAATGGCTACCCTCCACTCCCCTTCACGTTATCATGTACAACAGTTTCGGCTGGACTCCACCTGCTTTTTGCCATCTCCCGATGGTCATGGGCCAGGACGGGAAAAAGCTTTCAAAACGCCACGGTTCCACCGGAATTGACGAATTCAGACAGCAGGGCTGCCTGCCCGAGGCGCTGATTAACTACATAGCCCTGGTGGGTTGTTCTTATGAAGAGGGAAAAGACATTTACACGCTGAAAGAGCTGGCGGAGCGCTTCAGCCTTGAAAAACTTGCCAAAGCTCCGGCAATCTTCGATTACAAAAAGCTGGAATGGTTCAACGGTCAATATATAAGGATGAAAAGCAATACTGAACTCGCGGCCCTTTCCCTGCCCTTGGCTGTTGAACAGGGTCTTTTCGGAAGCCCGTCCAAAAAACCCGATCCCAATCAGGAAACGCTTTACATCGCCGCCATGCACCTGGTAAAGGAACGGGCGGTATTTTTGACGGAGATACCCGGAAAACTCCGCTATCTGTTTACCGAGCCCGTTTTGCCCCAAAAGGAAGAATTTTTTCCAAAAAAGGCGGATCTGGCTGAAACCCTGGAATTGCTAAAAAAGGCCCGGACAATCACAGCTTCCCTGGCGGATGCGCCCAGCGACGAGGAAGCGGAAAGCCTTGTCAAGTCATTTGCCGAAAAAGAAGATCTAAAGCTTGGTGACCTCATGATGCCGTTAAGGGTAGCGATAACCGGAGAGCGGGTAAGCCCTCCACTCTTTGGGAGCCTTCGCCTTCTTGGAAGCGAAAAGGCCCTTGCCAGAGTGGACAGGGCGCTGGAAGCGCTCTTATAATTTTATGTTTTCCAGTGCCCAATCATACATATCCTGAGTGACTTCCGTATAAGGCAGAAGATTATTATTTCTCCCAAGATCTCTGCGGTCAAATGAATATTTTTTCAACATCTGCGCGGAGAACTGTCCTAAAAGCTCCACATTTCTGTTATCCTCTTCTTTTCTACCGCTCTTTATCAGTACTTCCCTAAATAAATACTTAACAACCAGCGGCTTTTTAAATTGTTTAACAACCGGAGGCGGCTCTTTGGGCGCTTCCTCGACAATCGGCGGCGGCTCCTCTTGGGGCGCGGCTTCGGCGACCGGCGGCTCTTCAGGCGCTTCACCTGTAGCCGGCGGCTCCTCTTGGGACACATCCACAATAACCAACTGCTCTTGAATTACTATATCTTCATCCTCATCAGGCGGCGGCTCTTCGGGCGCTTCCTCGGCAGCCTGTGGTCCCTCAGGCGCGGCCTCGGTGACCGGCGGCTCTTCAGGCGTTTCTTCGGCAGCCGGTGGCTCCTCTTCAGGCGCGGCCTCGGCTACTGGCGGCTCTTCAGGCGTTTCCTCGGCAGCCTGTGGCTCTTCAGGCGCGGCTTCGGCGACTGGTGGCTCTTCAGGCGTTTCTTCGGCAGCCTGCGGCTCCCCAGGCGCGGCCTCGGCGACTAGTGGCTCTTCAGGCGTTTCTTCGGCAGCCTGCGGCTCCCCAGGCGCGGCCTCGGCTACTGGTGGCTCTTCAGGCGTTTCTTCGGCAGCCGGTGGCTCCTCTTCAGGCGCGGCCTCGGCTACTGGTGGCTCTTCAGGCGTTTCTTCGGCAGCCTGCGGCTCCCCAGGCGCGGCCTCGGCGGCTGGTGGTTCCTCTGGCGTTTCTTCAGCAGCCGATGGCTCCTCTTCAGGCGCGGCCTCGGCGACTGGCGGCTCTTCAGGCGTTTCTTCGGGAGCCGGTGGCTCCTCTTGGGACAGATCCTCAATAACCAGCTGTTCTTGAATTACTATATCTTCATCCTCGGCAGCCGGTGGCTCTTCAGGGGTTTCCTCGGCAGCCGGTGGCTCATCAGGCGCGGCCTCGGCGACCGGCGGCTCTTCAGGCGTTTCTTCGGCAGCCTGTGGCTCCTCTTCAGGCGCTTCCTCATCAGTCGGCAGCTCTTCTTTAAGAAATACTATATCCTCATCGTCATCCGCCTGCGGCTCTCGAGGCGCTTCCACGGCAACCAATAGCTCCTCTTCAGACGCTTCTTCCTCATCGACTGGCGGTTCCTCTGGTATTTCTTCGGCAACAAATGGCTCCTCTTCAGACGCATCCTCATCAGTCGGCAGCCCCTCTTTAAAAAATACTATATCCTCTTCATCCTCATCCTTCGGCAGCTCTTCAACAACCAGTTGCTCTTGAATTACGATATCCTCGTCGGTCGGCTCTTCAGGCACTTCCTCGGTAACAAGCGCCTCTTGAGATTCTTCCTCAACAAGCAGTTCTTCCTGGGATTCTTCCTTTTCGGCTGCCGGCTCTTGCTCGGTAACAAGCGCCTCTTTAGACTCTTCTTCAACAACCTGCTCTTCCTGGGGCGCTTCCTCATCAACCGGGGGCTTTTCAGGCGCTTCCTCGGCAGCCAATGACTCCTGGGAAACATCTTCGACAACAAGCGGCTCTTGAATTACGATATCTTCATCAGCCGAGGGCGCCTCTTGAGGCTCTTCCTCAACAAGCAGTTCTTCCTGGGGTTCTTCCTCGCCAGCCGGCGGCTCTTCAGGCACTTCCTCGGTAACAAGCGCCTCTTGAGATTCTTCTTCAACAACCTGCTCTTCCTGGGGCGCTTCCTCATCAACCGGGGGCTTTTCAGGCGTTTCCTCGGTAACAAGCGCCTCTTTAGACTCTTCTTCAACAACCTGCTCTTCCTGGGGCGCTTCCTCATCAACCGGGGGCTTTTCAGGCGTTTCCTCGGCAGCCAATGGCTCTTCGGAAACATCTTCAACAACAAGCGGCTCTTGAATTACGATATCTTCATCAGCCGAGGGCGCCTCTTGAGGCTCTTCCTCAACAACCAGTCCTTCCTGGGGCGCTTCTTCGCTAACAGGCTCCTCTTGAGGAGCATCTTCGACAACAAGCGGCCCTTGAATTACGATATCATCGTCAACCGAAGTCTCTTCTTTGTCAGCCGGTAGCTCCTCTTGGGGCGCTTCCTCGGCAACAGGCGGCTCTTCAGGCAACAGGCGGCCCTTCCTGGAACTCTTCCTCGGTAGCCGGCCCTTCTTCTTGTCCTCGGCGACCAGCCCCTCCTTTTGAGGCGCTTCCTCGGCAACAGGCGGCTCTTCCTGGGGCGCTTCCTCAGCAGTCGGTAGCAGCTCTTGAGGCGCTTCCCCGGCAACAGGCGGCTCCTCCTGGGGAGCTTCCTCAGCAGCCGGTAGCGGCTCTTGAGGCGCTTCTTCGGCAACAGGCGGTTTCAACTTATCAAGTATTTTGGTATCAAGTTCGTGTACCTTGAACAATATTTTCAGTTCTTCAAGTAGTTTACCAATTACTTTATTGTATGAATCATCTTTTAAAGCAACGCCAAGTTCAAAACTGTTTTCTTGCGGGTGTTCATACAAATTCAGCGAGGTTATGAGTAGAGTACTGTTTGCTATATACGCTCTCGCATGAAAATCCGGTATACGAATGAAATTTACATTTGGCATTGATTTTTCTAAGTTATCAATTCTTTCCTTGTCGCTTTCTTTGCCGGATTCGTGACACAAGATGACGATTTCGGCGGAAGACGTTGACAGTATTTTCTGTATTTTTTCGGTTAAATCCAGATAAGACGACAGAATAAGGATAAAATGTCCTTCTTTTTTAAGCATATTTTCGATTTCATTATTTAATCCGGTTGAATCTAGCAGATCAATTGATTCCAACATAGTCTGACCTTCCTTTATAGGCATTATATATATAATACCTTGAGTGAAAAAATTTAGCAATATATCACGTATATTATTTCAAACACCCAATTTTCGCCACGGAAATCAATTTAAAGATTCCCCCTAACCACTAAAATGACGGCATGAAAAAAAACATCAGAATCACAGAGTATTTTGCGGATGTTGAGACTATCAAAGAACTGAAAACCGCTATCTTTGCAGCGTGGGGGATTGCCGACGCGATGCATTGCCAAAAGGAAACGGCATCTCTTATTGTGGAAAAACATAGCGTGCATAGGGGCGGTAAACAGACAGTTCACCCACAAGGGTAAAACAACCGATGAGCGGCACTACTACATTTCCGATTTGAAATGACTCTTTTCTTAAGTTTATCTTGTTGTATGAAGCTTCCGCGCTTTAAGTGTTACTTCCAGTTATAGCCCGCTTTCCTTATAATAAAATCATGCAAAACGAAACCAGACAAACAGCCCTGACCGGGATAATGGCGATTCTCGGCCCAATGTACCCTGAAAGGAAACCATTCCTCAACTTTGAAAACCCATTCCAGCTTTTGGTAGCGACAGTCCTAGCTGCGCAATGTATGGACACGACGGTTAACACCGTAACCCCTGAGCTTTTCCGCCGCTTCCCCGATCCAAAGGCTTTGATGGATGCGCCATTGGGAGAAGTGGAAAAGATCATCAAGCCCACGACTTTTTTCAAAGCCAAAGCCCACAATATAAAAGCCCTGTCCCGCATGATTGTGGAACGCCACAACGGCGAAGTCCCCGCGACTATGGAAGCGCTGATTTCCATGCCGGGGGTAGGCAGAAAAACGGCGGGAACGGTGCTGTCGGTTTGTTTCGGGGAGCAGGCAATCATCGTAGACACGCATTTTTCCCGTGTGTCGCGCAGACTGGGACTTACAGGCTCTGATAAGCCTGAACAAATTGAAAAAGACATCGCCGCTATTTCAAAGCGGGAGGAATGGACGGATATTTCCAATGTCCTGAATCGCTTTGGCAGGGCTGTCTGCCACGCCCGAAAACCCGAATGTGAAATCTGCCCGGTAAAGGCTTTTTGTACCAATCCATGACCATGATCGCAGAAAAAACCGCCTATCAAAGCGAGCTTCTCTTAAACCGGCTTTCCAAAAGATACAGACACCTAAAAAAATGGGCCAGGCGGACTGGAACCAACGCCTTCCGCCTTTACGACAGGGACATCCCGGAAATACCCCTGGTGCTGGATCTTTACGATGACGCCGTTTCCGGCGCACTTTACAAAAGGCCCGTGAAAGAGGACGACGAAGCGGAATCTGGTAATCATGTTGATTCCCTTGAAATCCGGCTAAGGGCCATGAAAACCGCAGCCTCAAAAGCCCTGGAAATTCCTGAAAGCCGCATCTTCCTGAAAGAGAGGCAGAGGATGCGGAACCGGCAGGAAGCCGGAAACCAGTACAGCAAAATTAATGACAGAGGTTTTTTCAGGGACGTAATTGAAGGGGATTTAAAATTTCGCGTCAACCTTTCGGATTACCTTGACACGGGGCTTTTCCTTGACGGGCGGAAAAAAAGGGCTCTTATCCGGCACGAGGCCGAAGGAAAGCGGGTGCTTAACCTTTTCGCCTATACCTGCTCCCTCTCGGTTGCCGCGGCTATTGGCGGGGCAAGCCAGGTGGATTCTATTGATCTTTCCAACACCTACCTTGAATGGGGAAAGCTCAATTTTGCGCTTAACGGCTTTACGCTTTCGGATAAATTTTCACTGATTAGAACCGACGTTCTTCAGTTTCTTGACCAGCCTGAAACAAAGAAAAGCCGCTGGGATATAATCATCCTTGATCCTCCGTCTTTTTCCAATTCCAAAAAGATGCCTGGCACCTTGGACATTCGAAGAGATTACCTGGAGCTAATAAGCAAAAGCCTGACTCTACTCAGTCCGGAAGGAAAGCTGTACTTTAGTTCCAACGCGAAAGGCTTCCGCCTGCAAAATGAGGATTTTCCCGGCTTTATCATCAAGGATTTAAGGCCAAGCCTTGTGGACGAAGACTTTAGGGGGAAAAAGATTCCGGCCTGTTATAAGTTTTCAAAATAGCAACAGAGCCTGAGGACAAATTAAAAAAAAGTAGTAATATAGTAACCATGAAACCAGGATTCTTCCCTATCATTGCCGCGGCCATCATCGCCCTTTCGGCGTGCCAGAGCGTTCAAAAAGAAATCATTCTTTCGAGCGCGGGCGAGAAAGCGCACGGCGAACTTGCGGAAATTGAAGAACTCATCATCCGGATGGACGGCGGCGGGGCAGACAGGGTAAGCATTGCCGGCGCGAGGCAAAAGATAACCGCCATGCAGGGAACAGTTGCGGACAATAACTTCGAGGCGATCCTTTCCGCATGGTCAGGCAGGCTCTACATTATGGAAGGGAAGAACTCAGACGCTCAGAGAGAGCAGAGAAGATCCCAAAACCTCTCGCCCCGGATTCTCCCTCTGCAGATCCTGAACTTCAGAATGGAACGGGACTTAACCCGGCGGCTTACGATGATCGATGCGAGCTTGCAAACCGAAGGCCCCCTGGGCGAGCTCTTAATAGAACGTGGCAGGGTTCTTTTCGATTTGAACCGTTTCTCCGAAGCGGTTGCCGCTTTTGATACGGCGTTCGCAGCGCTTGCCGAAAAAAGCTTTTACGAAGAAGCCTACGGCGTGTTTCGCAATAAAGCCTGGGAACTAAGAGAGCTTGAATACAGCGCCGAAAGCCGTACCGTGGAAATCGCACGTCAGGGCGAAATCACCTGGAAGGACTTAATAGAAATCACAAAAAGCGAAACAGAACTTTTAAGATTTATCACCGCCGGACGCGATTGGCCTGTGGAAACCATCTTTGCGCAGCTCCTTGAACGTTCGTTCATTCCCATAATACAGGACGCGGCAAAAACCGAATGGCCGTATACAAAACCTTCATCGTCCGAAATCGTGCTCCGCTCCGGCGCAGCCTGGTTTATCTGGCACCTTCATGCGGAAAACCGGGCCAACCGGGGGCTCCTGACGCGCTACTCATCCCGTTATGCCAACACTCCAAACGCTAGGAGCCCCATTCCCGATCTTGACATCCGTTCGCCCTTTTTTGATTCCGTTCTGGGCTGCGTGGAATCGGAATTCATGTCCCTGCCTGACGGAAGGAACTTCCTGCCCAATGAACGGATAAAAGGCCCGGAGTACCTTTCCATGGTTAAAAGACTTTAGAACACTACCGCCTGTACTTTAGCGAATCCAGATTGCTGGTCCCGCGAATAAAACTGAACCAGAGTTCCCTGTCGGCTTTTTCCCTTATAGTCTTGTAGAACGATGGCAGGTCTTTTACCTGCGTATCGTTTACGGCGGTTATTCTGTCGCCGCGCTGAAGGCCGACAACAGCCGCCGGGGATTCGGCGATAACCTGAGACACATACAGGCCCTGGGCATTCTTGTCCAGATTCAGGCTGGAACGCAATTCGTCGGTAAGCACAACCACCATAAGGCCGGGCCACAGTTTGTTGCTTTCCGCGGCAACCTCATCGCTCCTGGCTTCTATGGTGACAGTGAAATCCCTGGAAGCACCGTCACGGATTATGGTGAAGACACCGCGTTCACCGGGCTTTATATTGCCAACCATTTGCGTAAGCTGGTTAGTTCCTCTCACTTCATTTTTATTTACATGGGTAATAAAATCGCCGGGACGGACTCCGCCTTTGTCCGCGGGAGAGCCGAGGAATACCTGGGCCACAAAAGCGCCCCGCTGCCCTGTAAGGCCCAACGCCTGCAAAGTATCGCGATCCGCGTCGAGGAGCGACACGCCAAGCCAGCCGTCTTTGACGCTGCCTGACGCGATAATTTCATCCAAAACCCGCTTTGCGTTGTTTATGGGAATGGAAAAGCCCAGGCCCACCGAGCCGCCGCCCTGATTGCTGGCGATCCAGGTGTTGATGCCTATCACTTCGCCGCGTATGTTTACCAGGGGGCCGCCGGAATTTCCCTGGTTTATTGAAGCGTCGGTCTGAATAAAGTCGTTAATATTGCCGCCCGGGCCGCCTGTTCTTCCAAGCGCACTGACGAAACCCATGGTTACAGAAAAGGCAAACTGTTCACCCAGGGGGTTTCCCATGGCGATGGCCCAGTCCCCGACTTTTACAGCGTCAGAGTCGCCCAAATCGGCCAGAGGGAAGCTGTCATTTGTTTTAAAAGACACAACCGCAAGATCGCGGCGGCTGTCCTGGCCCACAATTGATCCGGTATATTCCTTACCGTTCCTGGTTGCCACGACAATTTCGCTGGATCCTTCTACTACATGGTTATTGGTAAGCACATAATAAAGGTCCTTGTCGTGCCTGACGATGAAACCTGAGCCCATCGCGCTGGAACGGTATTCCCTTTCCTGCCCCTGCTCGCCGTCGTTCCTGGGGCCGAAGAAAAAGTCCCAGGGAATGCCGTTAAAACTCTGATTACCTCTGCGCTGCACCGAAACAGTTTTAATCTCTACAACGGAAGGCAGCACATTGTCCGATACCGCGTTAAGGACCGTCTGAAAACTTTCCGCTATCGAAAGCGCGTCCTGGGGGATCACTACCCGCGGCGACGCCTCCTGCGCACGGGCAACGTTCCTGCCCCCCGGTATGGCACATGAAAATGAAAGAAGCGCAAGGGAAAACCCAAAGATTATCCCAAGCAGCACAAGATTAAAAACAAAAAAACTTTTTGACGACAATTTCTGCATTAACTTCATAAGCACCTTCTCCTGAAATAATACTGATTTATTATACATAATCCTAAAAAACTAAAATAGTTACATGTACCCGGGCAACAGCATTTACTTTTTTACAGATTTGTAAAAGCCCGGCAAAGGGAGGGCAGCGGTGTGGCAAAAAATCTGGAAGAATCTGCTCCACAGCCCCGTCCGGCCTTTTTTCTGCAACTAAGCGTTTTCAAATTTCAAAGATTAACGCCATTCTCATGTATTGCAAACCGGACGCCGCTACTCCACTTTAAGTTTATGTTTTTTTCCCTGGTCTGTTACGACAGAGAACTCCAGGAATTTTTTGCCACACCGCTGCCCTCCCTTTGCCAGTCTATACTTATCGCTACCCCGTATCAGGGCAATGCTGTTGCCCTATGACGGCATAGGTTAGCCAGAGGATCGCTGGACTCTGGCGAAAATATGTGGAATTTTCCAGTCTACAAGGCGGATTTTACACGCCCAATAAATGCCCGCAAACCGGTGAGCGGATCGATGAAAAAATGTAACATGGCGTAGGCCTAAGAAATTCTATCGCCTTAAAATAATGGTAAAAGGCCTGCGTTTTCGCCCTACAGAACCGAAGGTAGGGCTCAGCGCCCCCTCTGGCTCATCTGTACCGCCAATATAAATGATATTGCCCCGCTATATCACTTCTTCCCCGCAGACAGGCTCGGTGAGCAGCTCCGTATGATCGGAAAAAATGGCGATTGTGTGCTCCCAGTGGGCCGAAAGCTTTTTGTCGGAGGTTACTACCGTCCAGCCGTCATTGAGGATCACGACATCGCCCGTTCCCGCGTTGATCATGGGTTCAATCGCCAGAACCATGCCAGCGGAAAGCCTGGGGTTGGGCCCTTTGGGGATATTGCTAATCTGCGGATCCTCATGAAGGGCAAGCCCAACCCCGTGCCCGCTAAACTGACTCACCACGCCAAAACCGGAAGCAGTGGCGTGTTCGTAAACGGCCCTGGAAATCTGCAAAAGCCTGTTTCCGGATTTGGCGGAGCGGATTCCCTCGTAAAGACACTCACAGGTGACAACGCTTAATTTATGAGCCTCGGGACTTACCCTGCCCGCTTCAAGCGTAATGGCCTGATCGCTTATATAACCGTCAAGGGTAATGCCGCAGTCCAAAGAAACCAGATCCCCAGAAACAATTTTCCGCCTGGAAGGAATGCCGTGTATCACTTCGTTGTTGATTGAAATGCAAATAGAGGCTGGAAAAGGGGCTTTCTTTGAGCCAACCCCAAGAAATGCCGGCTTGCCTCCGGCTTTTTTAATCCAGTTATGAACCCACCTGTCAATCTCGATGGTTTCCAATCCAGGCTTTACCAGCGGGATAAGTTCCCTGTACATGGCGGAAAGCATCCGGCAGGATTTGCGGATGCCATCAATCTGCTTTTCGTTCTTTAGCCTAATCACACCAATACCTATACGTGAAGTTTTTGTTTTAGCCTTACTGCATTTGGCAAACCCGGATTTCTTTTAAGGGCTTCTTTCAGGGCTTTCCCGGCGCCGTCAAATTCCCCAAGGCGGAAAAGGGTTTCCGCGATGGAACGAAAGATACCGGCTTCGTACCGGGGAGAAAACCCCAGATTGACGAGCGATTCCAAACATTCCAGGTAGGTTTCATCGTCCAGCGCCGGCTTTAATTGCAGCCTGACAAGCTCTTTCAGGAATTTCTCCACTTCTTCCATAAAGTGCTTAAAATAAGGCAGCCGCCTTTCTTCCCTGATAACCCTTACCAAAAGCGTAAAAGCCTCGTAATAACTGCTGCGGGCGGCCAGCTCTTCCGCCAGAATAAAGCTGCAATCCATCCAGTCTTCCCGATCAAGGTAATTTTCAAGCGGAAAATCCAGGCCTCCCTGGGCCAGCCATATCGAAAGGGCCTCGTCTTCCTCCATGTGCAGAAGCTCAAAAAAGATAAGTTTTGAGCGGCTTTCGGGATCGTTTCTTTCGCGCAGAAAACTTCGGTAATCGAAGCGGTCTTTTCCGGCAAACCTCGCGTACGCCCTGTCGTATTCAAAGCGGCGGTTCTGGTCGCTTAGGGTTTTGTAGGCTGCAAGGAGCTTCCTCATCTCCTCGCCGCCGGATTTTCCGGAAATGTCCGGGTGGAACTTCTTGGCCCGCTCGCGGAACGCTTTTTTTATTTCCTGTGTTGAGGCGCTTTCCGCTACTTCAAGGAGTTCATAGTAGTTGTACATATCTGCCCCGGTCAGGCTCCGATGCGCTTTCCCATGGCGTTGGCGTGATCTGTAGAGAGGAGAACTTCGCTCCAGTTGACCATCATTCCTTCCTTTTCCATAGCCCTCATTAAGTTGCAAAGCGCCTTGTTGACAAAAAAGGGGCCTGTTTTCTTTAAAAAAGCCGCGCCCTTTTTACCGGCAAGACCGCTGGCGGAAGAGAGAACCTTTGGCAGCTCATCCGGCATTTTTCCTCCCCAGAAGGAAGCGGTCTCGGCGCATACGGCTATATACTCGTAACCTGGAAGCTTATAGCAGTCCCCGGTATCCAGAACATCCACACGGTGTCCCATTGATTCCATGCCGTTGGCAAGGGCTTTTGCAAAATCCTGCGTTCCATTTCTACGAGAGCTTACGTTAATCACCGCTATTCTCATTGATTACACCTTTTTTCCTTTACGCGTGTTTGTACATCAAATCTATCCCGGGCTCTTTTGCCAACAAGACAGAACATTTGGCGTTTATCATTATTTCACGGTGTGAATGTGAAAATATATCCCTGGAACTGCGCTCTTTTTCCCATCCCCCCAAAATGATCAGATCCGCTTTTTTATCGCCGGCCGCCGCCAGGATTTCCGTATACACCGCGCCATGGCGTATTTCGCGTTCGATCTTGACGCCTTTCGCGTGGGCAAGCTCTTCCACAAAGGAAAGGTAGCGCTCCCCGTTGGCTTCCAGGCTCTGCTGGTATTCCTGGCTTTCTTCCTGAATGAATATCTTGCTTAACGTGAGCTGCCTTATTGTAGCCGTATCCACCACGTAGACCGCCGAAAGCCGGCATCGGTAAATCTTGGCCATAACTATGGCATATTTCGCGGCCAAAACCGACGCGTCTGAACCGCTGATAGCTACGACTATATTTGAAAATAGCGGTTTTATCATTTCCTTCTCCAAACGCGCTAAGCGCGGTACGGTGCTATGCACCGTCTGGCGCTTAAAGCGTCCCTGCTCCTTTCCTTTTCAAAAGTTTATTTGTAAAAAAAGCGTCACGATCTCTTTCCTCAAGAGCCGATTCTATATAGACCTTTGTTTCCCTGGTGGTTGGAATAACCATCTTTTCCAAAGCGTTGACCCTACGCTGAGTCTTGCGGACTTCCCGTGCCAGACGCCAGGCGATGGTTCTCACCGCTGCCAATTCAGTCAGGATTTTTAATAACCCGAAGAATTCTAACACGGTTTCATCACATTCCGCAAATGAATTCGCAGGAGAATATTTAAGTTCAACGTTCGGAAGCCTTATTTCCAGCCCCAAAAGGTTCATTCCCGCGACAGACACTTTTTTTTCGGTAAGTTCATACTTATAGTGAATGTTCCGCGAGAGAGAGTCCGCCCTTTCACGCCCCACTGTAACAAGCATTCGCTTAAGGCAGGGGTAAGCCGTCTCGGTTTTTTGATCCAGTTCCCTTTCCAGTATCTTAACCTGCTCCACCTTACGCATAAGCTCCATAACGAGGATCTCCCGCTTTTGCTCCAAAAGGTCGTAACCTTCAAGGGCGGTATTGAGCCGTTCCTTTACCCGGATGAGGTTGCTTTTTGTGGGAGCTACCTGTTCTCTTGCCATTTTTACTCCGCCTTTGCGCTAAATTCTCATCGCCCTTGTCGGTTCAAGGTATTTGCCTATGAATTCCTGCTTTACCCTCAACAGATCGTCCCTGGGAATCTCGGTAAGAACCTTCCAGCCCAGATCAAGGGTGTGGTCAATATCCCGGTTTTCAAATTCGTCCTGGGAAAGAAAAATGCTTTCAAACCTTTCCCCGAATTTGATGTATTGCTTATCGGCGGTAGAAAGTTCTTCCTCGCCGATTATCGAAGCCAGGTTGCGTATCTGCTTGACACGCGAATAGGCCGCGAAGAGCTGGCTGGAAACGTCCTTATGATCCTCCCTAGTCATGCCCTCGCCTATGCCGTCCTTCATAAGCCGGGAAAGGCTGGGCAGCCCGGCGACAGGGGGATAAATTCCCCTCTGGAACAGTTCCCTATCAAGGACAATTTGCCCTTCGGTGATATAACCGGAAAGGTCCGGAATGGGGTGGCTTATGTCATCATTGGGCATGGTAAGAATCGGGATCTGGGTGATCGAGCCGCCTGAACCGTTTATCTTGCCTGCCCTCTCGTACAAAGAAGCCAGATCCGAATAAAGGTAACCTGGGTAACCCTTGCGGCTGGGCACTTCTCCCCTAATCGAGGAAACTTCCCGAAGGGCCTCGCAGTAATTGGTCATGTCGGTCATCACCACAAGGACGTGCATGTTTTTTTCGTAGGCCAGGTACTCGGCGGCGGTAAGGGCGCAGCGGGGAGCGACAAGGCGCTCAAGGGTTGGAGCGTCAGCCAAAGAAAGAAAGACCACAACGTTTGCCAGGACGCCGGAACGCTCAAAATCATCCAGAAAGAAACGGGCGACATCGTACTTGACCCCCATGGCGCAAAAGATGATGACAAAACGCTCCGCTTCGCCAGAGGAAGAGCCGTGCAGGATTTTTGCCTGACGCACGATCTGCGCGGCCAGCCGGTTATGGGGAAGGCCGTTGCCCGAAAAAATCGGAAGTTTCTGACCCCTGATAAGGGTGTTCATGCCGTCGATGGCGGATATGCCGGTCTGAATAAAGTCCCGCGGGTAAGTGCGGGCATAGGGGTTGATGGGAAGCCCGTTCACGTCCAGACAGGTTGAAGAAAAAATATCCCCGTAGCCGTCGACAGGCTCCCCAAGGCCGTTGAAGATCCTGCCCAAAAGCCCGGGCCCCACCCGGAGTTTCATTGGCTCCCCCAAAAACTCCACGCGGCTGTGATCGGCGGAAAGGCCGGTCGTGCTTCCGAAAACCTGAACCGCCGTCCAGTCCTCGCTCAAGTCCACTACCCGGCCAAGCCTGCGGCCTTTGTCCTTGTCGAAAATCGCCACCACCTCGTTAAAACCGACGTTCCTGCTTCTGGCGGTAACAACCACCGGCCCTTCGATGCGGCTTAAACCCTTGTATTCAATACCCCTCATAAAGTTTCCCTGCTGCGGTAGCTCCGCTCAAGCGTTTCCAAATCGGCCCGCATTCCCTGCTCAAATTCCGTAAAACCGCCGGGCTCATCGTTCTTTACGCTGCTCTTAAGCCTGGAAAGATCCTCGCGAATCGAAAGGGATGTGATCTTCAAAAGAGGAGCGCCAAGTTTAATGCAGGTATTGGCCCTTTCATAAAATTCCATGATTAGTTCCAAAAGCCGTATCTGTTTCATCGGAACGCAGTACATGTCTACTTCATCAAAGCTGTTCTGCTGCAAAAACCCGTTCTTGATTATTTCCGCGGCAAGCAGGATAAGCCGCTGATTGTCCGGCAGGGCATCAGGCCCTATGATGTGGACTATTTCCGCAAGGCGCTGTTCCCTTTTAAGAAGATCAATCGCGCTACGGCGCACCGCCGCCCACTGTGGATTTACCTTTTCCCACCAGGGCTCGACCTCGGCGGCGTACTCGCTGTAACTGTCGATCCATGAAATAGCGGGATAATGCCTGGCGTTGGCAAGCTCGCGATCCAGCGCCCAGAAACAGCGGATAAACCTTTTTGTATGCTGGGTAACCGGCTCCGAAAAATCGCCGCCAGGCGGGGAAACCGCGCCGATAAGGGAGACCGATCCTTCTTCTCCTGAAAGGGTTTTTACCCTTCCGGCGCGCTCGTAAAACTCCGCAAGCCGCGTCGGCAGGTACGCCGGGAAGCCTTCCTCGGCGGGCATTTCCTCCATGCGCCCGGAAAGCTCTCTTAACGCTTCCGCCCAGCGGCTTGTGGAATCCGCCATGATTGCGACGTGGTAGCCCATGTCGCGGTAAAACTCCGCTATGGTAACGCCCGTGTAAATCGAAACTTCCCGCGCCGCAACCGGCATATTGGATGTGTTGGCAATAAGCACAGTCCGCTCCATAAGAGATCGTCCGCTACGGGGATCTATAAGATCTGGAAATTCCGTAAGCACGTCGGTCATTTCGTTTCCGCGCTCTCCGCAGCCGATGTAGATGATAACGTCCGCGTCGCACCACTTCGCGATGGCGTGCTGGGTCATGGTCTTACCCGTGCCGAAGCCCCCGGGTATGGCGGCGGTTCCGCCTTTGGAAATCGGGAAAAAAACGTCGATTACCCTTTGGCCCGTGATAAGCGGCATATCGGGGGAAAGCCGCTCGGCGCTTGGCCTGGGAATGCGCACCGGCCACCACTGGGCAAGCGTAATTTCCCTGCCCTCGTCTGTCCTGGCCACAACCGAAGACACCGTAAGTTCCGCCTGGGGGCTTAGCTCCGTTATCTTGTCAATATGCGCCGAACGCGTATTCGGCGTAGGCGCCATGATTTTACAGGTAACGCTCTCGGTTTCTTTTACAGTACCAAGCACAAGGCCGGGATGGGCGGGAACCTTTTCGCCCGCCGCAACTTTTGCGGCTAAAACAGGATCGGGAACAAAGGGCCACTTTTTTCCCGCTTCCAGCGGCTCGCCTCGGCTACCTGATTCCATGAACGCCCCGTTCTGCTCAAAGAGTTTTTCCAGCGGGCGCTGAATGCCGTCGTAAATTGTCCCGATTAGGCCGGGCCCCAAAAGCACGGATAAAGGCCGCCCGGTAGAAACCGCTTCAGATCCTATCATTAACCCGGTCTCGTCCTCATAAACCTGAACCACAGCTTCGTGCTGTTCAAGCCTGACTATTTCTCCGACGAGTTTTTTTGCTCCTACTTCCACCACGTCAAAAAGGCCCGCGCCGCTAAGACCCGCGATACGGATGATGGGCCCCGAAATGCGTTTTATCCGCCCGCTAATCATATGACTGCTAGTCATTTAGAACTCCCTCACCCAGAAGGGCGGCGGCCAGCTCCCCCCGCTTGTCTCTCAGCAAAGCTTTTGCGGTACTTTTCACCGAAGCAATCATTCTTAATGCTTTTGATTCAATAAATATTAAAGGGAATTCGCGGACAACCGAATCCGCCTTGAATTCCCAATCTCCCTTATAAGGCATTTTTTCAAGAATCGCCTTGGCTTCATCAAGGCTAAGGCCCGAATAACGGACTATTGAACGGTGATGGACAAGATCATCCGCGCAGGCTTCCAGGCGCGAGCGGAGTTCCCGTTCCAAAACAAAAAGAAGCTTTTCCCGGCTTAAAGTCCGCAAAAAATCATCCAATGCCTTAACCAGAAAGCTTTCGGTGGTTTTTGATCGAAGCCGGCGCTTGTCCAGGGGAAGGCGGGCCTGAATCTCCTCGTTGGCTTTTTTTGCCCGGACGGCAAAAGTTTTTCGAATCGAATCCGTTGAATGTTTTATTTTTCTTTCCCAATCGCGGTTTTGCGCCGCAAGGGTGTCATCGGCGGTCTTTAAAATCTTCTGGGCTTTCCTCCTGGCGTCTTCCAGAATTTCATTGCCCAGCGTCTCGGTAGTTCTTAGCTCTTCCATCAGATTCTGACTCCGATAGCTTCCCTGATGGATTCCACCAGCGTTTTGCGGCCCTCATGCCTTCCCAAAAGCCCGGGAATTTCCACAATCAAAGGATAGCGATCTTTAAGCTGCCACTGGACAAGGGAATCCTCAAGCCAGTCCGCGACTTCCTCCGTAATGATTAGCACACGGCAAAACTCGATACCCGGCAGGAATGTTCCTGAGGTTTCGTCATAGCTTTCGGTGATTCTGCGGAACGCGTCTACGGCTTCGCCTGAGTTTTGTACGGAAATCCCGCCGATGCCTACAAAACGGAAAGCCGTAACCAACTCGGCCTCTCCGATGAAAAAATAGTCCATGGATATGGAGCCTAGTTAATCACCAGAATAAGCAGGGCCACAAGGAAGCCCCAAAGGCAAATTCCTTCGGCCAGGCCGACGTATGGTATGGCCTTTCCTGAAAGCTCGGGGTTCTCGCTCATTGCGCCCATTGCCGCCGACCCAATCCGGCCAACCGCCAAACCGCCTGCGATGCAGGATATTCCGACAGCGGCGGCGGCGGCGATGTACTTCCACATTGACGCCGATGCGGTTTCGGCTGAATTACTCTGGGCTTCCTCCTGGGCGCATACAAAAGCCGCGGCAATTAAGACCATAACCAGAACAAAAACAAAACGCTTCATCATTCACTCCCTTACTTAAAACTTTTAGCCTCTGAACTTTGCTGTTCAGTGCCCTTGCGGAACCTAAATGGAGTAAATTCAATCCCCACCTCGGTAAAAAACTTGCTGAAAAATTCGTAGTACTGAAGGCGCACCACCTGTATAGCCACGATGAGCCCCTCTAAAATTATAATAACCAAATTTCCAAAAACCAGGATCAAAGCGCTGACGGCGGTCCCCGCCGGGATAAAGGCAACCTCTTCGGAAAACCTGAACACGATATAGGCGAGTACCGCGTGGGACAGGGCAAAGGCCCCCACCCTGAGAAAACTGACAGTATTGGAAACATAGGTGGAAACAGTCTCTATAACTTCCACAAACCCTTCCATAATGAATACCATTACGCCCTCCGCGAACACCGGCCTTTTTCCGGAGAGGAGCCGCCAGATCGCTGAACCGAAGAAAATGCCGACGAGCGGAACTATCAATCCCGCCGCGTCATACCAGCCAAAGCTGAATGTGTAAAGAGCGGGCTTTATCAGCGAGGCGGCAAAACGCAGGGCGATAAAAATCGCGTACCAGAAAAGCAAAAGCCCCGCCAGGCCTGTTTTGGCGAACAGGGCTTTTTCGTATTTTTTTAAAAAAAACTGATTGGCCACATTTACGATCATCCCGGCGGAATTCAGCAGGATCCCAATGCCGACGGTGAAGCCGAAGAAGTAAAAAAGCCTTACCACGCTTCCGCCTTTTTCCGGAAGGGGCATTATGATAAGGATCCTGTCCATAGGGCGGCCTGTAATAAAAGCCGTAACCGCCCTTATAGGGCCTGTAAGAATCTCTTCGTTGGTGAAAAATTCCCCGGTTAAAGCGCCCATCACCATCGAAGAAATTCCAACGGCGATAAGGGGGACTGAAAACTTCCTGAACCTCGAAAGCAGGCGGGAACCGTGCTTGCCTGAAAGAACGCCGAGGAGCAGAAGCACCAAGCCCTGACCAAGATCCCCGAACATGATCCCGAAAAGCACGGTAAAAAAAACCGCCACAAGGGGAGTAGGATCAATTGTACCGTAAAGGGGAGAGCCGTAGGAAAAAACCACGTTTTCAAAGCCTTTTACAAAAGCGCCGTGGTCAAGGGAAACTGGAACCTTTTCCCTGCCCTCTTTTACCTCTTCAATCTCTTCGGGGTTATAAGAGCGTACGGCAACCCTGCCCTCTGTAAGCTTTTCAAGCTCGGTAACCAGCGTATGAACCATGTCGGCGGGTACCCAGCCGGAAAGAAGATACACGTTCTTCGTCGCTTTAAGACCGGCTTTTAGCTTTTCGGCAACACCCGCCATCAAGTAAGAAGCGGTAAGCGATTGAAGGCTCAGGGCGTATTCATCACGGAGTTTATTTTTGCTTTCGTTAATTTCTTCCAGCTCTTTTGCCGCTCCCTTAAGCCTTTCCTCAAGGCCCGCAAGCAGCTCAGGCGGTATGCCGTTGTACCCTTCCGGAATATCAATGGGAACAAAATCCATCTTTTTAAGTTCCGAATCCAGGGCAAAGCGGCCCTTTCGCGACGAAGCCGCCAGTACCCTGTCGCCCGAACCCAAAGGAACAACCACCGCCCTTCCTTCAAGGCTTTCCCTTAGTTCATCCTGCTTCCGTACATCAAGACGGCCCACCCTGAGGGTAAGGTACGAAAGCTGATCCAAATCCGAAAATGGGGCGTTAAGGTTAGAAAAGGCCTTCGCTTCGTTCAAAGCTTCTTCCACTTTATGCTTTTCATCGCGCTGATCATTCTCACGTTTGATCAGAGAAGAAACCGCCGAGGCAATAGTGTTGGTCAGTAAATCTTCGGCCTCCGCCGGGAAACGGCTGGATTCCCATGGCTCGGACGGCAGGGGCACGCCCAGCCAGTTGGCGGATGAGGAAAGCTTTTCAAGGTTTTCCTGTATGTACCCGGGAACCGCCTTTTCGGAAAGGCCGGAGCGATCATTTTCGGAACTAAGGTGCATCAAAGAATGGCGGCCCAAAAATTCAATCACCGTGTCAATGTCCCGGTTTAGGACGGTGAGCTCTATCTCTTTCATTTTCCGGGGTCTGAGTGAGCCCATTATTCTACCCCCAGCATTGAGAGAGTGTCCTTTACGGGCATTCCGATTCCCAGCCCTTCAACACTGCTTGTAAGAATGTCTTCTTCAAACTGTTTCAGCTTGATAAAACAAAAAGTACTATCCAACGAAGAGGGACTAAATCTGAAATTATGCCTGGCAAGATTATACAAATACCGCGAAGCGGCGTTCTGAAAAAACCTGGGATCGGCCTGCCAATGCCTGCCCTCTACCGGAGGATTCAGAAACTCTTTCCAGCGCCACGAAGACCAGTCGGAGTAATCGTCCAGCTGATAGTCCAGGCTGACTACAGCTTCATGCACCAGAGAGGCGGAAACATCCCTGGGCTTTCTCTCCAGGGCGCTTTCATGCCGCCAGACCCGCAGATACCTCGCCGAAGCTCCGTGCTTCTCCTCGGGTATGTCGACAAGGTGCTGTTTAACCTCTTTGGCGGGCATTTGATAAAAAGTGCGAAGCCTTAGGGCCCAGGAGGCATTTTTAAGCGAAATTTCGTCGGAAAGGATCCTTTCGGCGATCTGCCTGTCGTTCTCATGCAGGGAAAAAAGGGCTTTCCAAAGGGCGGTATAGTAGTGCTGATCAAGGGCGCTCTGCAAAGAAAAACCCTGCTTTTCAGAAAAACTCCCCTTGTCATTTTTTATCTTTTTTAGCTTTTCCAGCAGGAAAACAAAAGCCGTTCCCTCTATCATTTTTGGAATATCAGGCCAGGCTTCAAAATGTACGGTTTGAAAACGTCCCAGATCAACATGGGCCGGAGCGTTTCTTTCCTTATCCACGGACGCGTTTATGGCGCTCAGAAGATCCGCGTACTCATAACCGCGTATCAGCAGTTTAAAAAACTCAGGGGGATGAGAAAAACATTTTACAATGGAGATGATGGAATTTACCTCGCGGTCAATTATTCTTTTTTCCAGATCGCGAAGCAGCTCTTTTTCCGGCAGGTTTTTGGCCGAAGCCGGGAATACAAGCCTGTCCAGCTCTGAAAGCCGGCCTGCCTTTTCCAGATCGCGCACCCTTTTCCCGACAAACGATTTGGAGATAATTCCGCTGGCCTTGGCGTAAGTGTAAGAACGTTCGCCGAAATCAATCATCCCCTCTCCCTTGAAACAAGCAGCTTTTCCGCCAATGAGAAAAAAGCCCCGGTGTCAGGACGCAGAGCTTTAAGGTTGTTGTGGTATTCTTCCAATTGCCTGCGGTAATCTTCTCTGGCTAAAGCGATGTCCCTGGAAAAAGCCTCTTCAAGGGCTTTCACCTCTCCGGCGTAATGCTCGTCATAGAGGGCGCGGTTCTGTTTTTCTCCCTCGGAAACCCTTCTGTCCGCCTCTGCCTGGGCGTCATCTACAAGAGTTGCCGCCTTGCTTTCAATCTCCAATAAGTGCTGTAATATTTCATGATTTTCCATGAGAGCCCTTCAATCGCGTTTATTCTGATGCTATGTAAATGTCCTCGTATTTTTTGATGATTCTGCAGGCATTCTGCGGATTGTTTTGCGCCAGCAACTCTGTATAAAACTGGGGATTGTCCAACAATTCCGAGAGACGCTTTAGAAGGCGCAGAGGCTCTTCCGAATCCGTCCTGGGCGCCAGAACCATAAAAAGCAGATATACCGGCTGATCGTCAAGGGCGTCGTATTCAATGCCGCTTTTTGAAATTCCGAGAACCCCGTAAACACTTTCAAGACTTTTGACTTTTCCGTGGGGAATCGCGATACCCTTTTGAATTCCGGTTGACATTTTGGACTCGCGTTCCCAAAGGGCTTCCAGAATTTCTTTCCGGTCTCCGATCTTTACTGTCTGGCAGAATAAATCCGCCATCTCTTCAAAAACTTCATGCTTATCTTCCGCTTCAAGCCCGATTTTTATCAACTCAGGCGGAAAAATATCATACAGGAACATGGCTTAAACCTCCGGCCTGCAATGAATCGGGAGATTTAATCGGCCTCTCCTTCTATAGCATCCGGATTGATGGCGTCAGGACTGATGACATCAGTATTGATTACAGGGGAAGTTTCATCTTCCAGGAACCATTCAACGCCGCCTTCGCCGGACAAAGCCCGCCCGGCTTCCTCTACGCCCCTGCCGACAGGGCTGCGGTGTAAAAGCGCAAGACCGATACTTATCACCAGAAACAGAGCGCCAAGAACAGAGGTTGTCCTGGTCAGCACATTGCCTGAGCGCGAACCAAACGCGGAGCCTGAACCGCCGGCAAAGATGCCGCCTAAACCATCGCCTTCTTCGTCCTGAATCAAAACCAAAAGAATAAGCAGAATTGCCACAATAACAAAAAAAACCAGTAGCGCTACACTAAGAATACCCATAATCTACCTCAACCTACTTCGATCTACTGTATACTATGGGTATTCTATCAGTTAGAAAAAACTTATTCAACCCTTAGCCAAACTTTGCTATGGGCGCAAAAGTCTCAGGCTTAAGGGAAGCGCCGCCTACAAGAGCCCCGTCAATGTCTTCCATTGCCATAAGCTGGGCGGCGTTATCGCCCTTAACCGAGCCGCCGTACTGGATAACAATCTGCCTGGCAGCCGCCGCGCCGTAAAGTTTCTCTACAATGCCCCTTACGAACTTATGAACCTTTTGCGCGTCATCGGGCGTGGCCGTTTTGCCTGTGCCAATGGCCCATACCGGCTCATAGGCGATGGTAATCCTGGACAGCTCTGCGGCCGTAACGCCTGCAAGCCCTTTTTCGGTCTGGCCCTTGCATACCGCTTCAACCTTGCCCTTTTCACGCTCGTCCAGCGTCTCGCCGATGCAGAGGATCACTTCAAAGCCGTGCTTTAAGGCGAGCTTTACTTTCTGGTTGATAAGCGTATCATCCTCTTTGTAAATATGCCGCCTCTCGCTGTGGCCAAGAATAATGACGCCTACGCCCAGGTCCTTCAACTGCAAGACCGAAACTTCGCCGGTATGCGCGCCCTGTTCCTCGGCGGCGCAGTTTTGAGCGCCAAGGAGGATGTTGCTTCCCTTCAAGATTTCGCCCACCGTTTCCAGGGACGTAAAGGAAGGAGCGGCCATATACCTGTGCTTCCCGCCTTTAAGGGATTTTACCAGAGCTTTGGCCAAATTCGCTGACTCGGCTCTTGTCATGTGCATCTTCCAGTTGCCGGCGATAAAATAGTCGCGGCAGCGGGTAACTTCTATACCGGGGAGCTTCTTTCCTTCAAGGAGTTCCAGCGAAGCGCCGCCGCCGGTACTTACATGGCTCATTTTTGAAGCCAGTTTGAACTTGTTCACTGCGGCAACCGAATCCCCGCCGCCTACGACGGTAATAACACCTTTTTCAGTGGCGGCGGCAACCATCTTGGCAACTTCCTCGGTTCCCTTGGCGAAGGCGTCAAATTCAAAAACGCCTACAGGGCCGTTCCAGACAATTGTCTTTGCCTTGGAAATAACCTTTTGGTACAAAGCCAGGGTTTTTGGCCCCACGTCCATCGCGATAAGCTTGTCCGGCACATTTACACCGGCAACCGCTACCGGCTTGGCCGCGGCGTCAAACTTCTCAGCGCCCACATGATCCACCGGCAGCACGATCTCTACTCCCGCTGTTTTTGCGGTCTCAAGGATCTTGTTTGCCGTGTCGATCTGGTCATCTTCTACAAGGGACTTGCCGATTTTTTTGCCCTGGGCCTTGAGGAAGGTATAGGCCATTCCCCCGCCAATCACCAGGGCGGAAGAGTTTTTCAAAAGGCTTTCAAGAACCGCGATTTTTGAAGAGACCTTGGCCCCGCCAATAATTGCCACCATGGGCTTTACAGGGTTGGTTACTATCGGTTCGAGGTAATTCACTTCCTTTTCCATAAGGAAGCCGGCCACGGAAACAGGAACAAATTTGGCTATGGAAGCGGTAGAAGCGTGATCCCTGTGGGCGGTGCCAAAGGCGTCGTTTACAAAAATGTCGCCGTACTCCGCAAGCGCCTTCGCGAGCTTGTCCCGTTCCTTTTCGTCTGATGAGGTTTCCTCTTTGTGAAACCGGGTGTTTTCCAGCATTATCACCGTGCCGGGTTTCTGACCGTCAATAAACGCCTTTTTGTTGTAACAGCCGTCTTCGCCCGCAAAAACCACGGTTGCGTTCTTGCCCAGTTTCTTCTGCAAGTACGCCGCTATCGGCTCCATCCGGTGCTTGCCTTTGATGTACTTGTCCATGTCAAAGCTCTTGCCGTCTTTTTCGGCCTTGGCTTTGGCCTTCTCGGCGTCCTTGGCGGGATCGCCCAGGTGGCTCATAAGCGTAAGGGTCTTTGCCCCGTGGGCAATAATGTACTTGATGGTAGGTATGGCGGCCACAATCCGGGTATCGTCCTGAACAACGCCGTCCTTCATGGGTACATTGAAATCTACCCGCATTATAACCCGTTTCCCGTTGAGGTCTACGGTTTTGACAGTTTTAATCATTATTTGGCGCCCGCTTTAATCATGTACAGAAGCAGAGCTGCCAAACGGTTGGAATAGCCCCATTCATTGTCGTACCATGAAACGACCTTAAAGAAGCGTTTTTCGCCGGGCAGGTTGTTCTGCTTGGTGGCCAAACTGTCGTATATGGAAGCGCGCGGATCGTGGACAAAATCCGTTGAAACAACTTCCTCGTCGCTATAGCCGAGAATACCTTTCAGGTAGCCTTTTGAGGCTTTGAGCATGAGGCCGTCGATTTCTTCGATGGAGGTATCCCTTGCGGCGGTAAAGGTCAGGTCTACGACGGATACGGTGGGGGTGGGAATTCTGAAAGACATGCCGGTCAGCTTGCCCTTGGTTTCGGGAAGGACTTCGCCCACGGCCTTGGCAGCGCCGGTGGTCGAGGGGATTATGTTGATTGCAGCAGCCCTGCCGCCCCGCCAATCCTTCTGCGAAACCCCGTCAACGGTTTTCTGCGTCGCGGTATAGGAATGGATGGTGGTCATAAGCCCCTTGTCAATTCCGATTTTCTCTTTTAATAGCACGTAAACTACCGGCGCAAGGCAGTTGGTAGTGCAGCTCGCGTTTGAAACAACCTTGTCTTCGGCAGGATTGTACTTGTCCTGATTAACCCCCATCACAAAAGTGGGAATCTTGTGTTCCTTGGCCTTGGCGGGCGCGGAAATTATAACCTTCTTGGCGCCGGCGTCTATGTGCCCGAATGCTTTGTCGTCCGTATATAGCCCTGTACACTCAATTACATATTCGATCCCTAACTTCTTCCACGGCAAATCCTTTAGCTCTTTACCCTTGGCATTAAGACACTGGATTTTATTGCCGTCAACAATCAGAACGTCATCATCCGTCACTGAATCGCTGCTTTTCGCCGTTTCAATCTTGGCCTTCATCTTGCCCTGGATAGAATCGTACTTGAGCTGGTAGGCAAAGTACTTCGCGTCTGTCATGATGTCGGTTACCGCCACCACCTCAATTTCCTTGCCGAGCAGTTTTTGATCGACAATTGCCTGAAACACAAGGCGACCGATGCGGCCAAACCCGCTAATTGCAATCTTAGTCATTAGAAACCTCCGTTTTGATAAAAATATAATAAAGTTATTATAGCCTGCATTTGCTTAATAGTAAAGGCATTATTTCCGCATCATACGCCAAAGCGTCATAATTGCCTGTATCCGCGATCTCCGTTATTCGGCAGCGAATAAGACTGCCTGGGGCAGGGGCTTTTTCTTCACCGCAATTTACACAGACTTTCAGGTAGTTTTCAGTAACCGCCTGAACCATGCCTTCAGGCAAATTTTCCCCCGCCTCCACAACCGCTTCAACTTCCCTGTCTTTCCAGCGCCGAATATATTCCAGGCGGCCTTTCCGCGCCAGGCTTGTCAAAAGCTCTACTCTCCTTGAGGTATCCTTCCCGCTTACATTTCCTGAAAAACCGAAGGCCGCCGTTCCCGGCCGCTTTGAATACGGAAAGGCGTGTATCCATGCGAAGTTGAGCTTTTCCGCCAGTTTATATGTCTTTTCAAATTCACATTCTGTTTCCCCGGGAAACCCCGCAATTATATCGCAGGCCAAAAATGGATCGTAGCGGACGCGGCGAAGCAGATCGACAGTTTTTTCGATATCATCCGCGCTATAGGGCCTGCCCATCTTTGCCAGTATTTCCGCGCTGCCCGATTGCAGGGAAAGATGAAAATGCGGCCGTATTCTTTTATCAGCCAGGACACGGAGAAAAACATCGTTAAAAAGCCCAGGTTCCGGTTCTTCCGATTCTGGCTCTATCGAAGACAGCCTTAGCCGTATTTTTTCAGTTCCATTTAGGAGGAATTCCAGAAGCCCTGGAAGATCCATTCCCGAATCACGGTATTGGGAAATATTCACCCCGGTAAGAACTGCCTCGACTATTCCGCGCCGCTCCAGGGCTTGAAGCTGCCTGAGAGCTTCATTTGCCACAAGGCTCCGGCTTTTTCCCCGCGCAATGCTTACCCGGCAATAGGCGCAGCTGCGGTCGCAGCCGTCCTGGATTTTTAAGAAAGCCCTGGAATGGGAAAAGAATTTTTCCGGCACAAAGCGGAAAGCGCCATCGGTGTTCTTATTGGAATCTTCGTATGAATTAAACCATGAAGCGATCAGGCCGCGCAGCAGATCAGGATCTCCGCCAGCGGCGGCGCCTGAGAGAAAACGGCCAAGATCCAGAAGGCTGTCCTTTTTTTCGCCGGGAACAATAAAAAGCCGGCCCGACGGGTTTTCTTCCAGCTTTTTTAAGGCGGCTTTTTCCATCTGGGCATAGCAGCCTGTAATAATCAGACAGCTCTTCGGGTATTCCTTCATTGCCTTGCGAATTACCCGTCTTGCCTTCTGCTCGGCCATCGAAGTAACGGTACAGGTATTGATAAGCAAAATTCCGAATTCTTTTTGATTTTTTTCAGGAGAATCCCAGGGAACGAAAGAAAAACCATTGCGGCAAAAAGAATCCGCAATTGCCTCGGTTTCCAGCTGGTTTAGTTTACAGCCAAGAGTAAAAGCGGAAAAAAACATGGTCCTTTACCGGGCCAAAGCCTGCCTGACCCGTTCAAGGCCACGCCTTGCGTCGTTTAGCTGGGGATTAAGCGAAAGGGCTTTTTCGTAAGACCTGGCGGCTTCGTGCAGATCCCCCGCGCTCTCCTGCGCATAGGCAAGGCGGGTCCACCAGACCGCGTTTCCCGGAAGGCGGTAAACGGCGGTTGAAAGGGCGATGTCCGCGTGCCGGAAGCGGCCAAGGCGTATAAAGATTTCTCCCAAAAAATAATAAACAGTTTCTATCCTGGCTCCTTCCGGCGCCATATTTACATATTCCTGAAAATACTGAAGAGCCTCGTTGTTACGCCCAAGATAATAACAGATTTCCCCCAGGGCCTCGGTAATTCTGACATCATAGCGGTTAATGTTCCTGCCCATCCTGGCATAGTCCATTGCCTCGTTATAACGGCCCAGCCTTATAAGGCTCCAGGAGATAACAACATAGGATTCTATATTATTGGAATTTGCGGCAATTTCATTTTTACAGATTTCCACGGCGCGTTCAAAATTATTGTTTCTGTATTCCAACAGGGCGTCGGGGCCGGTTTGAGAAAAAAGCAGACCGGAAAACAGTAAAAAAGCACAAACCGCTAAAACAGGCCTGGAGCCTTTCATAACTTGGGTGTTCTTTCCGTCATGGTACATCGCCCGTTGAAGGAACATCCTGTTTCCATGAAAATTTCAGGAGCCTTCACATTCCCGAGAAGTTTGCCGGTTACGGATATTTCCACTTTTTCAGAAGCGGTAACATCCCCTTTCACCGAGCCGCGGATAACCACTTTTGAGGTACTAATATTCGCTTCTACCACGGCTTCCTCATCCACCACCAAAAGCCCGTGGGCGACAATATTGCCTGAAAGCTTTCCCCTTATCAAAAAGGGTTTTTCAAAATTTAAAGTCCCTGTAAAATTTATATCTTTTGATAGAATAGTATCAAAATCCTCATCTTCCAACGCGTCGTTATGGACATCGGTCATATAGGGAAATTTAAGCGGTGTAAGGGTATAAGGTCAATAGGCTGGTGGTTCAACGATATTACTCATGCGTGGGAATCCACCCATTTCCACACCTAAACTTGACCCACAGATTTGTAAAACTCAGACAAAGGGGGCAGCGGTACGGCAAAAAAGCTGGAGGAATCTATCGCAGACCTTCGGTCTGACACAGCCCCGTCCGGCCTTTTCTCTGCAACAGGGCATTTTCTAATTTCATAGATCAGCGACATCTTTATGTTTCTCATGCCGGACGCCATTATTACACTTTAAGTTTATGCTTTATACCCTGGTCTGTTACGATAGGGAACTCCAGAAATTTTTTGCGTCCCTCTGCCCCGCTTTGCCAGCCTGCTTCTAAAAATTGCGGGTCAAGTTTAATCCTAAACGTTTAGTCCCACACACAGGTGAAATCATTGCAAACCAAAAAAAGGTCTACCTTCGGTTCTAGGTCGTTCTTAGGTCGCAAACATTGCCATTGATACAGCATGATCGCCATGAACGCCGACCAGTTCACGGTTGACCGGGTCAACCATGAGATCCATAAATTCCAGCGGTATTACGCCGAGGAGCGTTTTCCCCTCCGGTAATACCATGGCGTTTACCACAGCAAAACGATCTTTCCATTGACGAGGTCACCCTAAAACCCGGCAATTCGTTTTCCGTCAAGGCCCCTGATTACCTCGCAAGCAAGGCGGACTGTGTTTTCAAAATCCGAGTACGAAGAAACGCTGTAATGGGTGTGAATGTACCGTGCCGGAATGCCTAAGACGATTACCGGAACCGCTTTGCCGCTTAAGTGAATAACTCCGCCATTGGTAGCGCCGCCGGTTCTCACCGCTTCCTGAACAGGGATGCCCTTTTCACCGGCGGTGTCCAGGGCAAAACGCTGGAAGCGCGGATTGGTGATCATCCTGGCGTCAAAATGCCTCAGCATCGGGCCCTTTTTCAAAGCCGTCTGAACCGCGTATGGTTCCACAACCGTATCGTCCGCAGGACTGCCTTCAAATACAATCGCGATATCCGGTTTCACGGTTTGGCTTGTTACGGTCGCTCCCCGAAGCCCCGCTTCTTCCTGAACCGCCATGGCCCCTGTCACATTCACCGCGAGTTCCTCTCCGGCCAGTTCCCTCAATGTTGAGACAACAGCGGCGCAGCCCAGGCGGTCGTCAAGGGCCTTTCCAATCATTATGTCGTGTTCCTCGCGGTACTCAAAAGAAACGGCCGGTACTGTCGGGGCCCCTATGGAAATACGATAATCTTCACGGATTTCCCTGTCGCTTGAAGCGCCAACGTCGATCACCATATCGGAAATTTCGGGAGCCTGCTTCTTTTCCGCCTCCGAAAGGTAATGGGGCGGTTTGCTGGCGATTATGCCCGGAATCCACTCCCCCCGGCCGTTGCGCACTAAAACCTTGTGGGCTGGAAGGCAATACGGAACCCACCCACCCAGAGGGACAAAATCCATTGTTCCGTTGGGGCGTATTGCCCTGATCATGAAACCAACCTCATCGCTGTGGGCGTCAAGCATCAGCGCAGGCTTCCCCTCTTTCCAGCCCTTCCGGCGCAGATAGAGGTTCCGCATGGCGTCTTCTTCCCACTCGCCAAGACCTTCCCCGTAACGGCGAATAACGCCGAGTACTTCGTCCTCAAAGCCCGAAACTCCTGGAACCTCGGACAGTTCTTTAACAAAAGCAAGATTTTTCTGTTTATCCATGGTTGATCCTTCCTTTAATCCGATAATACTTTATTCGGAATCGCATTGATACCTGATATTTCCGCTGGTTTGTGGATTTACCTTTCCCCGTAAAATAATAAAAACCAACTCATCATAATTTTATTATAATATAATATAAACGAAATAAAACTGCTATGGGTGGGCGAGGACAGGGCCGGGCATTACCTTTTGCGACATGCGAGGAGATGGGGGTTGGACAAACCCCGCTTTCGCGTCCAGCAAGCCGCAGGCTTGCGCGCGAAGGCGTTAAACAAAGAATTGGAGCAAAGAGAATGCCCTGCCCTGCCCACGCCCGCCCGTAGTAAATTTTCGTTTATTTTATCTGACTTCTTGTTTTTTTCCTTGTTTTTTGTTATTTTATGGCCATGACAGCTGACGATCTTAGAACCAAATACGTTGAGTTTTTTAAAACCAAAGCTCACGCCCAGATACAGGGCAAGTCCCTAATTCCGGAAAACGATCCCACCGTTTTGTTTACCACCGCAGGCATGCACCCCCTTGTTCCCTACCTTTTGGGAGAGGAGCACCCCGCCGGAAAACTCCTGGTAGATTACCAAAAATGCATCCGTACCGGAGACATTGACTCCGTCGGGGACACGAGCCACCTGACTTTCTTTGAGATGCTCGGGAACTGGTCGCTTGGAGATTACTTCAAGGACGGCGCAATCAAAATGAGCTACGAATTCCTTACTTCGCCTGAATGGCTGGGTATCCCCGCGGAAAAAATCGGGGTAACGGTTTTTGCCGGAGATGAAAACGCCCCACGCGATGACGAATCAGCGGAAGTTTGGAGGAGCCTGGGGTTCCCCGAAAACCGAATCAGTTACCGGCCCAAGGAAGACAACTGGTGGGGCCCGGCGGGAACAACCGGCCCCTGCGGCCCGGATTCGGAGATGTTCTACGATATCGGGAAAGAACCCTGCGGCCCGAATTGCGGCCCCGGCTGCTCCTGCGGCAAATGGCTTGAGATCTGGAACGATGTCTTTATGCAGTACAACAAAAACGCGGAAGGCAAGTACATACCCCTTTCCCGCAAGTGCGTTGATACCGGCATGGGCATAGAAAGAACCGTAACTATCTTGAACGGAAAATCATCGGTCTATGACACGGAAATTTTCGCTCCCATAATCGCGGCTGTTGAAGCGGCTGTCGGCTACAAGTACGGCACGGACAGCGAGAAAGACAGGTCGCTCAGGATCATCTGCGACCACACCAGGGCTTCAACCTTTGTCCTTGGAGATCCAAAAGCGGTTAGCCCTTCCAACGTGGGCGCGGGTTACGTGCTAAGACGCCTTATACGCCGGGCGGTGCGCCACGGACGCAAGCTCGCGGGAAGGGAAATAATACCGCTTCTTTCCCCCATAGCGGCTGTAATAATTGAAAAGTTTAAGGGCCCATACCCGGAGCTGACGGAAAACAAAGCCTACATAACCGAAGAATTAAACGAGGAGGAAGAGAGATTCATGGAAACCCTTCAGAAAGGGGAACATGAATTTGAAAAGCTTCTTCCTGATTTATTAAAAGACCCCAAAAAGATTATGGACGGACGCCTGGCTTTTAAGCTCTATGATACCTACGGCTTTCCGATTGAGCTTACGGAAGAGTTGGCCGCCGAAAAGGGCATGAAGATAAACCGGGGGGAATTTGACGAGGCGTTTAAAAAGCACCAGGAACTTTCCCGCGCCGGAGCGGAACAGATCTTTAAGGGGGGACTGCAGGATCACAGCGAAATAGCGACAAAGTACCACACCGCCACGCACCTGCTTCAAAAGGCCCTGAAGATCGTATTGGGAGACCACGTCGCCCAAAAGGGCTCCAATATAACCGCCGAGCGCCTTCGCTTTGACTTTTCCCATAACGAGCCGATGACCGCAGAAGAAATCAAAAAGGTTCAGGATTTGGTCAACGAGCAAATACGGAAGAACCTGCCGGTGAGCATGGAGATAATGGACCTGGAAAGCGCCAAAAAGGCGGGCGCTTCCGCACTTTTTGGCGAAAAATACGAATCCCAGGTAAAGGTCTATACCATCGGGCAGAAAGGACAGTGGTTTTCCATGGAAGTCTGCGGCGGCCCGCATGTGGAGAACACCGGTACCCTGGGTAAATTCGTTATCCAGAAAGAGCAGTCTTCATCGGCGGGCGTCCGCAGAATCAGGGCTGTACTTGAGCAAGCACAGTAACTTGATCGGGGCATTTTGGTTTTATATAAGGGAATAACATGAAACGGTATTATATTATCTTTTTTTTAGCGGCTTTTTCAGGAACGATGGTCTTTGCCCAGTCGGATCTTCAGACCGTGGCATTGGTAACTCTTACAAAAAGCGAACCAATCACGGTAAGGCAACTTAAAACCGAGATTGAAAAATACGTCTGGCAAAGCATCGCTTCCAGCCTGGGGCGCATCCCTACGACAACTGAAATAAACAGGGAAGTCCAGAATTGCAGTATGGATCTAAGACGGCAAATGCTGGAAGTCATGATCAATGACAGATTGGCTATTCAGGCAGCGGAGCGGGACAAGATCACATTTACAGACAATGAGGTCAATCAGCAAATTACCCAGCTAAAAGCCCAGATGTCTCAGAGCATAGGGCGTCAGGTGACCGATGAAGAATTCGCCACCGCTGTTAAAAACGAGACCGGCCAGGATCTCCCCGCTTTCAGGGAAAATATGAAGCGGCAGGGTATACTCCAGAAATATCTTTTGGCAAAAAAACAGAATCTATTTTCAAGCATTAAGGAACCCACGAATGAGGAAATAGTCAATGTATATAACCTGTCGAAGGCCCAGTTCGTCAGGCCCGATACGGTGCGTATTTCAATGGTCCAGGTTCCCTATGGCTCGGACACAGCATCCAGGAACAGGGCGAAAGAGACAGCAGACAGGCTGCTCCGGGAAATTGGCTCCGATCCTTCCAAATTCGACGAAGCGGTTCTTAAAGGCCAGGCTCCCAACGCCGGCTATCAGGCCGGGGACGGAGGATACATTCAACGCAGCCAGGAATACCAACAGGTTATGGGCGCGGTTTTTATGAATACCGCCTTTTCATTAAAACAGGGTGAAGTATCAAAGCTAATTGAAGGCGTCCAGGGCTATCAGATAATCAAAATTACCGAAACCCTGCCAATAAAAGCCCTGGAACTGGATGAAATTGCAATACCCGGAAGCCGCGTAACGGTTAGGCAGTACATAGCGGCAAGCATGATGGAGCAAAGACAGCAGGAAACACTGGAAAGAGCTTCCAGAGAGCTCACAACAGAACTCAGGGCCGGGAATCCATTTCGAATAATGGAAAACTACCTTAACTGGTAAATGGCCTCAAGGAGAAAAGGACGGATTCTGGCTTTCCAGGCTCTCTTTTCCTGGGATACACAATTCAGCCAGACAGGAGACGCTTCTATTCCTGATGGGCTTCTGGATTTCTCCTGGGCCGACGGGGACGCTCCCCTTGACGAGAAATCGGCCGCCTTTCCCCGCCTTTTGGTTATAGGCACTGTAACAAACATCACAGATGTGGACAACATAATCCAAAAACATCTTGAAAATTGGGAATTAAGCCGTCTTAACCGTGTTGATCTCGCGGTTCTAAGGATGAGCGTGTATACCCTCATGTTCCAAAGCGAGATGCCGCCCTCTGTTGTAATAGATGAAGCGGTGGAAATTTCCAGGGAATTCGGTGCCGAAGATTCTTACCGCTTTGTCAACGGCGTTCTGGACAGCATCAGAAAAACCCTGTCAGGTGAAGCGGCTCCCAAATGAAAAAAAAAATACTCGCTAATCCCCTAAAACTAGTCAGCGCGGCGGGTCTTATCCTTGCCCTAATCATTTCCTGGACTATGCTGTTTTTAGTTTTATTTCGGGGAAACTCCGGAGAAGGAAAAGCTTCCGGAAATACCTTTGCCAGGGAACTAAAAAATTACGATCTTTTCGATGCCCCAAAACGGGTGATTGAAGGGGCGAACCCCGATCGGATTGAAAGGATGCTTTCAGGACTGCAAAAAAACGCAAAAAGCGCGGAGGAACAGCTTTCGGTATTAAAGCGGCGAAGGGCGCTTGCCCTTATTGACCGGCGCTACATCAGCTCCTATGCGCAGGCCGCCAAAGCCGCGGCGGAAACCTTTCCTTACTCTACCCCCATCGCCGCTGCCGCGGCGGAAGCGATCACTCTTGGCGGCTCTCCCACTGAAAACGACCTTGCCCTGCTTAAAAGTTACGCTTCCGGAATTTCCCAATACCGCTTTGATACGCTTGCCTTAAGCGCAAACGTCCTTGCCGGGGAGCTGGATAACCCAGCAAGGGCCGCCGCCTTGCCTCTCCTGCCGGATATGCTTGCCCTGGACCTTTCCGGGTTTTCAGAAAAAACCCAAAGGGATCTTCTTATAGACGAATTCCTGCTTCGCGCGTACTCAGGCGATATTTCAGGCGCAGTGTCCGATATCAATTATCTGTTGAATACAGGCGCGGGGGAAATAACAAAAATTGGAGCGGAGTTCTTTTATGATTATAATGACCCGCTCAGGGCGGCGGAACTTTTTTTGAGCCTTGACGGCGAAAACGACTACGCGAGGGCTGCGGATGCCCTGGCTTTGGCCGGGGAAATCCCCGGCGCCAGAATTATCTGGCTGGCATTATCATCGGGCGAACAATCTAAGGCCCGTTTGCGTTACCTGTACAACCTGGCGTCCTCTTCGCCGACAATAGCGGAAGAAGAATCCTGGCTGGAAAAATTGTTTTCACAGTCCCAAAGCTCTCAATCCAGGCAGGGGCCGATGGACAGCCTAAACGTTTACAGCGTAATAAGGTACACCAGGCTTTTGGACACCGGCCGCGGCATTGCCGTTCTTGAAGACATTAAAGGGAATCCCCTTTTGGACCTTGAGCTTCTCCGCCGGAAACAGCCCACATGGCCGCCGACACGGGCCACCTCGGAAGTCTGGGTTCTGCTCAGCCGCTCAAGCGATGATGTGGATCTTTACGAGTGGGCCGCGTGGTATTTTGAGCATCAGAGGCTTTACTCCGAAGTAACGCGGCTTCTTAAAGAAGCGGCTCGCAAAGGAATGACCGGCTCGTGGTTTGACCTTCACACCAGTCTTGCCCTTATAAGAGACGGTAAAATTTCCGAAGCGGAAAAAATTCTGGAATCCCGTTATAGAGATCCCGCTTCCTCAGACTGGAGAATCGCGGCCAATCTTGGCCGTATAAAGGAAAGCCGCCGCGCCATTTCTTCCGCTTTGGAGTACTACCAGGCCGCCGCCGCCCTTGTAAAAGACACTCCTTCCGCCGCTTTGGTGCAATTGCGCCTCGCCCGCTGCTTTGAAGCTCTGGGCCGCACGGCCGAAAGCTACCGCGCCATAGAGCGGGCCTTTGAATTGGACAGCGACAACATTAACGTACGCCGCGAATTCCGGCGTATCGAAGGCCGCTGATGAGAAAACATCCTAAAGGATTTCAATTGGGGTTCCATTTTTCAAAGGAACAAAAAAGGGGGTGAATTCACCCCCTTTTTTAATGCGCTCCGTAAACAGCGATCATGACGCCCGCGGCAATGGCGGTGCCAATGACGCCGGCCACATTGGGCCCCATGGCGTGCATCAGGATGAAGTTGCCCGGGTCTTCTTCAAGACCAACCCTGTTGGAAACGCGGGCGGCCATCGGTACTGCGGAAACACCCGCGGAACCGATTAGGGGATTGATCTTCTCTTTAAGGAAGAGGTTCATGAACTTGGCTACCAATAAGCCGCCGGCTGTAGCGATGGCAAAGGCAAGAAGCCCCATTACAACGATAATGAGGGAAGAGGGGTTCAGGAACTTTTCGGGGGTCATCTGGCTGCCCACGCCCAAGGAAAGGAACATGGACACAACGTTCATCAAATCGTTCTGGGCGGTATTGGAAAGCCTGTCAACCACGCCGATTTCCCGGATAAAACTGCCGAACATAAGGCAGCCGATAAGCGGGGCGGCGGGCGGAATGAGAAATATCGCGAGAATAAAAACCAGCATGGGGAAGGCGATTTTTTCCGCTTTTGAGACCGGCCTTAACTGCCTCATCCTGATTAGCCTTTCATGCTTGGTTGTAAGCGCCCTCATAATGGGCGGTTGAATTAGCGGTACGAGGGCCATGTAGGAATAGGCCGCTACCGCCACTGTCGCCAGAAGATGCGGAGCGAGTTTTGCCGCGATGTAGATCGTGGTGGGGCCGTCAGCACCGCCGATGATCGCCACAGCGCAGGCCTCTTTCAGATTAAAGGCCACCCCCGGCAGGAAGTTGGCAACGCTGATAAAAAACATAGTAGCGAAAACGCCGAACTGGGCCGCCGCGCCTAAAAGGGCGGTTTTGGGGTTCGCGATAAGCGGGCCGAAATCGGTCATGGCCCCTATGCCGATGAAGATTATCAGGGGGAAGAATTCGTTTCCTACCCCGCTGTTGTAAATAACGCTCAGGAAGCCCTGATGCTCAAAAAGGTGGAGTTCTTCGTTCCAGATTCCAGGGCTGCCCATGTTCGCGAATGGGATATTTGCAAAAACAATACCGAAACCTATTGGCACCAACAGCAAAGGTTCAAATCCCTTCGCCGCCCCCAAATAAATAACCAAAAACCCGACCAGAACCATTATAAGTTCATGCCAGCCGAACACGGTTATTTTCTGGCCCGCGGGAGTTTCACCGGCGATTATGTCGGTGAAAAAGGCATATATCCCTGTAGTCCTGGCAATGTTTACCAGAAAGCTACCAAGGGTAATCCGTGGCAAATCACGGCTATTGGGGATAAGACCGCCCATATTTCTGAAAGAAGGAAGCTCGTCGCTTGATGCGGCGGTTTGCGCCTCGGCTCTGAGAGAAAAAGCGGAGCCGACAAAATTAAACAAAAATGCGGCTACAAGCAGGATCATGCATCCTTTCAATACCCAAACAGGATCAACTTTTCTATCAAACATGATTACCTCTACTTTAATTCAGCGATTGGCTGCTGGGATGCAACCCGTGCGCCGGGCGCTGAAAGGAAACGAACTTTTCCCGCCGCGGTAGCTTTAATTTCCAGTTCCATTTTCATGGATTCCATAATGACCACATTGTCTCCGGGTTTTACAGCCGCGCCCTCTGCTACCGCGTAACGGATGATCGTACCGGCAACCGGCGCGAGGATCACCGTCCCACCCGAAGGTGCCGCCGCGACTGGCGTAGCAGGAGCGACTGGTGCAGCAGGAGCAACGGGAGCAACCGGCGCAGCAGGAGCAACCGGCGCTACCGGAACCGCCCCGCCGCCAATTTCGGCGATGGGCTGCTGGGACGCAACCGTAGTGCCGGCAGCAACAAGGAAATGAACTTTCCCCGCCGCAGTGGCTTTTATTTCCAGTTCCATTTTCATGGATTCCATGATGATCACGTTGTCGCCCGCTTTCACAGTCGCGCCTTCGGCTACCGCGTAGCGGATGATGCTTCCGGCCACAGGGGCGAGAACCGCTGCTCCGCCGCCTGAGGGGGCCGCTGACGCGGCGGCCTTCGGCCCAGCGACCATAGAACCAACGGTAGGCGCTGAAGCTGATACCGCAGGGGCAACAGCCACCGTACCCGCGGGAGCCACCACCACGTTGTAGTTGACGCCGTCAACGTTGACGCTGTACTGGGCCGCCTGTCCGGCTTTGGGTGCAACAGCCGGAGCCGTTGCCGGCGCAGCCATCCCTTCCGGCTCCGGCTTAAAGACCACAGGCCCCTTGGATCGGTTCTTGAAGAAGTCAGGCGCTACTTTCGGGAACATTGCAAGGGTAAGAACATCCTCGGGGGTAACCGTACCGATTCCAAGCAGGGTCTTGCATTCCCCTTCGAGCTTGCTGTATTCGGCCGGAATATCGTCGGCGGGGCGGTGGGTAATTTCTTTTTCCATTTTGAGGGCTTCAAGGGCCTTTTTGACCACGTCCTTGTTCTTGGGGGCCGGGCAGGCGCCGTATTTACCCGCCATCAGATCCTGGAATTCCCCGGAAAGCCTGTTGTAACGGCCAAAGAGTACGTTGAACACCGCCTGGGTTCCGACAATCTGGCTTGTGGGAGTAACCAACGGCGGATAACCTGCATCTTTCTGGACTACCGCGATCTCTTTCAGAACGTCGTCGATCTTGTTGGCGGCGTTTTGCTCCTTGAGCTGGCTTTCCAGGTTGCTGAGCATGCCGCCAGGCACCTGCGAAAGCAGGATGCGTGTATCCGCGCCAAGGAAACTGGACTCGAACTTCTTGTAGTTCTTGCGAACCTCGCGGAAGTAAGCGGCGATTTCCAGAAGCAGGTTGATATCCAGGCCGGTGTCGTATTCGGTGCCCCTGAAAATTTCCACCATGGTTTCGGTGGGGCTGTGGCTGGTTCCCATGGACATGGAAGAAATTGTCGTGTCCAGGATCTCAGCGCCCGCCTCGGCGCACTTGGTAAGGGTGGCCACCGACATACCGGTAGTCGCGTGGGTGTGAATTTCCACGGGAATATCCGTTACTTTCTTGATGGCTTTTACAAGGTCGTAGCCTTCGTAGGGTTTAAGAAGGCCGGCCATATCTTTTATACAAATGGAATCCGCGCCTATATTCACAAGTTGTTTTGCGAATTCCGCGTATTTTTCTATGGTGTGGAAGGGCGTTACCGCATAGGAAATCGTGGCCTGAATATGCTTGCCGGTTTTCTTTGCCGCTTTGGTCGCGGCCTCGAAATTCCTGGGGTCGTTTACCGCGTCAAAAATGCGGAAAACATCCACCCCGTCTTTGGCGGCGTATTCAACAAACTTGGCGACCACATCGTCCGCGTAATGCCTGTAGCCAAGAAGGTTCTGGCCCCGCAGCAGCATCATGATCTTCGAATTTGGCATGGCGGCCTTGAGTTTCTTCAGGCGTTCCCAGGGATCTTCGTTCAAAAAACGAATACAGGAATCGAAGGTTGCCCCTCCCCAGGCTTCAAGGGCAAAGAAGCCGACTTTGTCCAGCTTGCCGCAGATGGGCAGCATGTCGGCGGTAACCATACGGGTCGCGAAAAGGGACTGGTGCGCGTCGCGCAGCACTAAATCGGTAAGTTTAACTTTTGGCATTGTTTTTTCCTTCCTTACGAGTGGTCTTTCTGATATTCGGTTACAGCCGCGGTAATGGCGGCGGTTACAGCCGTTGCTTTAGCCGGACTGGAAGCTGCGACATTCTGCTCAGGCGCAACCACGTCTTTATCCGCGCCCAGCGCATGGACGATTTTCCCCATAATGGTAACACAGATAACCATGATGGTAAGGAATCCGAACACAACTCCCATACCGAGCACAGTCAGAACCCCGCTCTGCCCAAGCATTTCTAATATAGTCATAGAACCTCCAAATTGAATTGAAAACGGTCACCGTTATTATTATATTCTACTATAATTCCAGTTTTACAGAAAATCAATTTTTGTTCAAGCTGTCGCGTTACCGATCCATTCATAACACTCATCACACGCCGCTTTTGGGCAGTCAAAAATCTGTTTTGCATTGCAATATTTCTTTCCTGCCGCCAAAGGAAAATTCCAACAATTTATACTTTTGGGAATATCTTTGAAGGGACGTTTGCTATCGTCGCCCACCATAGATGTCCAATCTTCTCCATAACCGTCAATAGTTATTGTTTCAGAATCGATTTTAAGCGTTCCCGAATACAGGCCTGGGTCATTGGAGACCCATGTTCCCCGTAGTTTGCTGTCAAAAGACTTGAAATCGCCTGTCATTAGCCCACCACATGAGCTCATAAAAAGAGCGGATAGCAGAACTATTATAATGGCAAAAAGCCTTAAATTTTTCATGGCTATACCACGAAACCGGTATAAATCTCGTCTATCATTACCATTCCTTCGGCGAACAGTCCCCTTCGGGCGCGGTAATTATAAACGTCTCCCCGGACGGCTCAATAACATAAAAGCCGTTCTTCATGGCAAAGCGCTTTTCATTGTCGTTGAAGACCATCCCCGCGATTGCTCCCAGGAATTTCCGCCTGTCGCCGTGCAGGTCCGCGTGGGTACGTACTTTCCGCATCCGCTCAATATGCTCCGCGACATCTTCCGTGCTTGGCTTGGACTTAACCTCGACAATCATTACCTTGTCGCCGTTTTCAAGGGTAATGTCAACTTCCGTGAAAATATTGTTTTCCGGGTCTTTAATGACAGTCCGCTGATGGGCCTTGTCAAAAACATAACCCAACTTGCGGAACTTCTCCAACAAGTTCGGTGCCACCATGTACTCAACCATTTCACCGAAACGGCCGCCGAGTTTTCCGACTATCCGAGCGTTATTCTGGATAATGCGGTCGTTCTCCTTTTTCCACTGCTTAAACTCCTCGGCACTTTCCCTGTGCATAGCCGCGACTTCCTGCAATGTAGCCCAGACTGTCTCAAAACTGGGCTTTTCCGCCTGTGTTTGTACTGTTTCCATCTTTGTACTCCTCGTCCGTGTTGAATTATAACCCAAGATCAGGGTTTTATACACTATACTGCACGCAGATGCGTGGCGCTTCGATGTTTTATGAAAAAAATGAAAAAAAGTGACTATCACGCCTTGATTTGCAGTTGCTACCGTGCCGTCCGCTTTTAGTCCGGCTATATAAGAAAAAGAATAATAACCGCCAACCTGCCCGCCAAAAAAAACAGTACCGGGCATAAGCGTTTACTATAAATCATTTGGTGTTAATCCTGTATGTTTAGCTACCCCTTGCAAGCATTTTAGGACCTATTTCTTCTTTTAACAATGCGGCTAAAAGACGATTTGCCTTAGTCAAAGACCACCGGCATAGCCGGTGGCTTGAGGAAGCCCCCTTAAAGGGGGCTAAAAATTGAGATAACCTTGTTCCCCCATTTCCAGTTTTTCTTGGTTCTGTATGTACTCGCGGATTTGTTTT
>Ga0268262_10000567_pt1 | contig 48390 bp, 54 predicted proteins | sample TergutNc150P3_FD_190354 | JGI IMG/M metagenome (GOLD analysis project Ga0268262, IMG submission 190354) | Nasutitermes corniger P3 segment gut microbial community from laboratory colony in Florida, USA - Nc150 P3 (SPAdes) (version 2) | ecosystem: Host-associated > Arthropoda: Insects >... | reverse complement strand
GTTGTTTAATAAATATGTTTCAACTTTTAAATATGACGATTTCACAAAAAACTTTGCATTGCTCTTGTCAGAGTCCTTGCATAAAAGAATTGCAATTTTAACCAGCGAGCGTATAATCCCGCTTAACATCTGGGCAAAGAGGCATAGCATAAGTGGCAATTCCGCCGCGAACAAAGCCAAAAGGCAAACCATACCAGCTTTTAGAATACGTGAAAAATGGATGATTTCAAGCAATTTTCACGCAAAGTGAAAATTGTGGGTGATGCAGTTTGGGTGTTCGTTGGGGTAGTGGCTTGTGAAAATCAGCGTTGTTTTTTCGCTGATTTTGTCCAAAAGCGAAAAAAGCCTCTCCTTTGATTGCTCGCTCATGCCCTGGGTTGGCTCGTCCAAGAGCAGAACTTTAGGAAATTTTGAAATTGCTCTTGCGATTAAGGCAAGCCTTAGCTCCTCTTCGCTCAAATCCCTCAATGGTTTATTCAACTCGTTGCCAAGCCCTAAATCTGCGAGCAAATTCAGGGCTATTTTCTTTTCCTCTGCCAAAACCGGTTGCGGAAAATTTTCCAGCAGGGCATCTAGCACAGAAACCCTGCGATGTACCTGCAAAGCCATCTCCGGTGAGAAAAATCCGAGTTTCCCTTTATGCTCGTTGATAGAAAAAATTTTTTTAACGCTTTGCCCAAGAAGTTCCAAATCGTTTTTGTAAATCTGCGGATGCTCCCCGCTCAAAATGCCAAGCAATGTGCTTTTTCCGCTGCCGTTTGCTCCGCTGATTGCCCAATGCTCGCCTTTGCGCACTTCCCAATTCAAATTATCGATAATTTTCTTTTTGCCAAAAGATATGCATACATTTTTCAAAGAGAAAATCACTTCGCCAAGCAAAACAGGCTCTTTTATTTTTGTCATCTCGTAAGCATATCCCTCATTTATGGCTGTGGATATGCGGCTGTTCAAGGGCGAGCCGTCCAATAAAAGCTGCTCGTCTTCCCTTTTAAGATTTATCTGCATTTTGATGCCTTTTTGCTGGAACAGTTTTATCCGCTCCGCCAAGAATTTTCGGTATTCAGGGTCTAAGCCGCCAAAGGGGTCGTCTAAAATCCACAAATCCGGTTCTTCCATATAATTGCGAGCGAGCAGCAGCCTACGGAGTTCGCCATTGGAGAGGCTTGGCAGTTTTTGTTCCAATATATGCTCCGGTATGCCCGCGAGCAAAAGGGCCTCGTTGAGCAGAGCGGCGTTTGTTTGCGGAAAAGGTTCGCTTTCAACAAAATGCTCCGAGTTCAAGAAAAACGGATTTTTCAGCAAAAAATCCCTTGCCGATGGGGAATCTTCATCTTCCAGCGAAATAAATCTCTCCTGCCAAAACCTAGAAAGGGCTTTCTTTATCTTTCTTTGCAAATCATTGCCAAAACGGGATATTTTCATTTGAGGGTTGCGAATTAATTTAGAAAAATTTAAATTATGTCTGTAATCTAGGTGGTTTTAGAGCCTTTCGCGAAGTGCAGTTAGCGAAAAGTGCAGTTTTTGCGAAGTGCAGTTAGCGTTTTTTTGAAAAAAATTGTATATTTATGTAAGTGGAACAGGTTTTAATACATCAAAATCCGCACTGGCAAGGCAAAAAATATAAGGAGCTTTTTAGCAGGGAGCTTTTGCAACAGCTCTTGCAAAAATGCAAAACTAGGCATATTCAGGTTTTAACCGGTATTAGACGTTGCGGAAAATCATCGCTGTTCAGGCTTTTGATAAATGAATTGCTAAAAACCAACCCGCCAAAATCCATATTATTCATAAATCTAGACGACCCTGTATTTTTTGAAACTTGGACTAATCCGGCTTTTTTATACAACATTGTGGAAACCGCAGAAAAAATCACTGGCGTAAATGTTAGGTATTTATTTTTAGATGAGGTTCAATCGGTTGCAGGTTGGGAAAAATATGTGAAAAGCGTTTATGACAGTTCCGTATTTAAAAAAATTTTTGTGACAGGCTCCAATTCCTCTCTTTTGCAAAATGATTTTTCAACTCTGCTTTCGGGCAGGTATTTTTGTGACACGGTTTACCCGCTCTCTTTCAGAGAAGTTTTGAACATAAATAACATTAAGGATAGCTATGATAAGGCGAGAAAAAAAGCAAAGGTGCTGTCTTTGCTGGACGAGTGCCTTGAATGGGGAACTTTCCCTGAAATTTGGCAAATAAAAAATAATTCCATTAGGCTTGAGCTTTTGAAAAATTATTTTGAATCAATTGTGATGAGAGATTGCGTGACTTATCATAAAATAACGGATATTGCGACTTTTAAACGGCTTTTGCTTTTTATTATGTCTAACCTTGGCAGTTCTTTTTCTTACAAAAGTTTGGCGAAAGCTATGGCAAGCAACGAAAATACCGTCAAAAAATATCTCTACATTCTCTCAGATAGTTATATAATAGGCGATGTTTTAAATTTTTCAAATTCACAAAAAGAAACCCTTAGAAATTTGCACAAGCTATATTCCATAGACAATGGAATAGCAAAGGCTTTGTCTTATAAATTTGCCGAAAGCAAGGGAAAATTTTTGGAAAATTTTGTTTTTAGCGAACTCAATAAAATTCCGCAAGGCGAAATTTCTTTTTGTGTAAATTCAAATGAGTGCGATTTTGTTTTCAAAAAAGGCAAGGAAATTTGCGGTATTCAGGTTTGTTATGAATTGAATACGGAAAATAGAGACAGAGAGCTTGCTGGATTTACGGCGTTGGGAAAATCGGTTAAATTGAATAGGAGGGTGATTTTGACTTATAATCAATCGGAGAAAATTGGAGATGTAGAAATTTTGCCGGCGTGGGGGTGGGAGAATTATGCTTTTTGAATACCGCCTTTCCGCTCCGCATAAAGACTTTTACAACATCACGCCAAAAGTTCGTGAAGCCATTGCAGAAAGCGGCGTGCAAGACGGGATAGCCGTTGTCTATTGCCCGCACACCACCGCTGGCATCACGATAAACGAAAACGCAGACCCAGACGTGGTGCGTGATTTGCTCTTGGGCTTGGACAAAGCATTCCCCGACCGCCCCGAATTTCGCCACGCCGAAGGCAACAGCACAGCGCATCTCAAAGCGAGTGCGGTGGGTTCAAGCGCAACGGTAATTGTGAAAGGCGGCAAACCGGTTCTTGGAACGTGGCAGGGTATTTTCTTCTGCGAGTTTGACCCACCGCGTGAGAGGACGTTTTTTGTGAAGGTGGCGGAGTGAGGGATTTTTGTATATTATTATATTCACTTAGAGGTATCTATGGATAGAAAAAAAGCTTGGGATTACGCTTTTGGCTTGATAAAAGTCGATGGCTTAAAGCCCACAGATGATTTTGTTGAGATGGCTAAGAAAGAAATTCGTGGAGAGCTTACATTGGCTGATATTGAAAAATCGTTGAACGTGAAATATAAAATGAAGTAAATGCAAGATCCATATTTATACACTGAAACAGAAGTACTTATAAATCTATTTGATGAACGAGATGAAAATCGTTTAAAAGAAATAGAAGCCAATTATACAAGTTTGCGGTTGAGGCAACTTTTTGAAAATCCTATAAAAGGAAATTTTAGTTTTGCCCATCTCTGCAAAATGCACAGATTTATTTTCCAAGATATTTATAAATGGGCAGGTAAAATCAGAACTATAAATATTACCAAAACAGAAGCCGTGCTTGGTGGGTTATCAGTTGAATATTCTGATAAAAATTGTATTGAGACAACAGCTAAAAAAGTATTATATGATTTTTCAAATATAAATTGGAAATCCAAAGATGTTAAAAATTTATCTGAAAATTTTGCAAAAAATATGGCTTTGCTATGGAAAGTTCATCCTTTTAGAGAAGGCAATACCAGAACTATAATAAATTTTTGCTGTGATATGGCTATGAAAAGTGATATTTTAATAAAGAGGGAATTATTTGAAGAAAATAGCTTATATGTACGTAATGCGTTAGTTGCTGCTAATGCAATTTTTGAAGATATCGGCGATAAATCAAATTATGAATATTTGCAGAGAATAGTTTTTGACGCTATGAATGTTTGACTGCTAATTATATCTTCAGATAGTTACAATTTGTAATGGTTTGGATTTTTGTATATTGCTCTTATGGAGCAGTTTAACAGAATAACACACGATCCTGCTGTTATGGGCGGGAAGGCTTGTATTCGCGGAATGCGAGTTACTGTTGGCAATATTTTGGGGCAGTTGAGCACAGGCAGAAGCATTGAAAATCTTTTGGCGGATTTTCCGTATTTGGAAAAAGAAGATGTTCTTGAAGCTATTAGATATTCAGTTGGTTACAATTTGTAACCAACTAGCTTACATTACATCGCAAGTTTCTGCTCTATTTGCATTAACTAAAACTGTTCCTATTTTCAAGCTAAAAAAATCTTCATTAGATGGGTGGTTACAACTTTTACATAATGGAACAAGCCATTCAAACATACCTTCTTCAGAGCAGAATACATGGGCTGCCTGTTCTGCTGAATTTGAACAACCGAGTGAAGAGCATTTTTGCAGGGAAAGATTTTTGCCACTAAAAATTTCCCAATGGTTTCTCCAGCTTCCGCATTTACAATTAGGCCTAAAACTTGTTCCACCTTTGTTTTTCCAACCGTTCTGGTCTTCTACTGTAATAATTCCACTTGTAATACACATTCCCGTCTCCTTTTTCGTTTGGGCACAAATTTTTTCAGCTCAGTCCTTCACACAACGGACGGATAGCATATTTCGTTTAATAAATGAATAATCCTTATTTTGATTTCCATAATTAGAAACGTTACCAGTACCACCCATCGTCTTATTATAAGCGTTCGTAGCATCGTACTCCGTAGCAGTCCACCATAAACCCATAGTGCCAATTTCAAGGTAACTATCCCAAACACTGCCATATTCAACATATCCACCAGGCAAAGCTGTAAAATCATAATTATCCGTTCCGTTGGCACCGGATGGCCAGCCACTTGTTGCTTTTAATTTGGTTCCTGGATTTGCACCAAGATAAGTAACTAAAGTATTCCATTCGGCATTGTGTGGCAAATGCCAATCCGTAGGGCAAATACCTTTCCTCCTTGTGCTTGGCATATTGATAGAAGTAGTATTATATGAAGAAGCTAGATCCATAGCCGTAGCCCAATCGTATTGTCTGCCGTATGTTGCACAGTTGGCAGTTACATTATTAGGGCATTTGCTACTACCGCTAGTAGGAGTATAGTTCAAATTCTCCGCCATCCAAGTTTGGGTGCCTATCTTTACCCACTTGTAAACCCTATTCTCGCGACTATCAATGAACGTACCACTCGTAGCAGCATTAGATAAACTTGAAGAAGATATATAACTAGTTGTTCTTGAACTAGATGAAACTGGCGGTGGCGGTGCGACAGAGCTACTGCTGGGTTGCGGCGGTGCAACAGAGCTACTGCTGGGTGGCGGTGGAGGCGGTGGTGCGATGGAGCTACTGCTGGGTTGCTGCGGTTCTGGGTCTGTCGTACAATTTGACACTATTTGTGCTACACCTGCATTAACCAATTCCAGACAGGTGGAAAGCGACATTTGCGAACAATTACCTGCATTTAACTTGCAAAACACCTGCTGCTGCTCACCATTGCCAGATTGCTCTCCGCCTGGTGCTGGTGGCGGTGGGTCTGCCTCGTTTGAGCAAGCGAAAAAAGCCAATGCTACGGCAAAAATTGCCGCTAATAAAAGAAAACGGTTAGTTTTCATAGAAACTCCCAAAGTTGAAAAAGTTAAAAATTCCTTATAATAATTTCTAACTTTTACATAAGCTATACTAATAAATATAGTAATTTTACTGAAAAAAGTCAAGGAGGGATAAGAAAAAGTGATTTTTTCTTGGGTTTTATTGAAAATTTGCTTAAATTTTCTAAAAAAGAGGGTTTTATCGTGTCAAAAATTGACTTTCTGAGCTTTATGAATAGGAAAAAAATTTCCCAAACGGAGCTTGCAGAAGTTTTAGATGTCCATCAGTCTGCTGTTAGTCAATATGTGAGCGGAAAATCGGGCGTGGTTTTTGACAAAGTTGAAAAACTCGTAGAACTCGGAATAACTCCAGAGGAGTTATTCGGCGAAACCGCAGGCAAAAAAATGAGAGACTCTATAATTAATGATTACTTGTCAAAATCTGGGGATATGACAACTCAAAACTCGCTTGAAATAGTAAAAGAAGGTTTAATTGAGATTTTAAAGAGGATTTGAGGGGATACCTCTAAACCCAAAAAACGCTATTCTCATAAAGCTCGTGAGGCGCAATGTCTTGCCCATTTGCCCACTCTATTCCGTAGCCATCATTCACAATATGCACAGTATTAAAGTAATTTTTATCTTTAAGCTCGCTATACCAAGTTCCTTTTGCATAAGGCAGAACATCAAAAAGTTTTTTTTCACCTGTTTCATATTCAAGAAACAAGCTGAAAGGCTCAACGGGTTTAACTAATTTTATTTTAGGTTGCAGCATAAAATCACTATTTTAAAGGTTCAATCTTAAAAAACGGTTCGCCATTACTCAACAAATTCCAATTAGCTAATAAATCTTCTTTATGTATCTCCATCCACGCCTCTAATAATTTCATCTTAGGAATAGGCAATTTCCCTTCAAGTATTTCGCCATCTAGAGTAACAACAACCTCGTCTCCCGAATACTCTGCGTGCAAATGCGGCATACTGTGCTTGCCGTGCTTTTCGCTATACATTCTGACGATTATACCAAAAAATAAAGATAGTGTAGGCATAGATAGTAATATACAAAATTCCCCAATCCATTTTCTAACTTACCTCCACAAATGAAACTCGCGCTCATAATTGGACTAGGTAGTTTTATAGGCGGGTTCTCCCGCTACCTGCTATCACTATTCATACAGGCAAAAGCAACATCGCCGTTCCCGTTGCATACGTTAATAATAAACGTCACAGGCTGCTTTTTAATCGGAATAGTTTTTGGATTTTTTGACAGAGGGCAAATTTCGCAAGAGTGGAAGTTGTTTCTTGCAACGGGTATCCTAGGCGGGTTCACAACTTTCTCCGCGTTTTCAATGGAAATGTTGACCTTGTTTAGGGAAGGGTATATAGGCTACGCGTTGCTCTATATTTTTGCCAGCGTTTTTTTAGGGCTGCTGCTGACCTACCTCGCTTATTTACTGGTAAAATAAATTTACTATATTCTCACCTATGAAAGCCGTTCAAAAAAAGAAATATATAGCGCCTATTATCGTAACTATTTTTATAGCATTGTACTATTCAGTAGCAGCAATGTTATTTTATAATTACAACGATTTGCCGTTTTTGGCAAGAATGGTGCTGTTTGTTGTGCCATCAATAATAATTATTGTAATGATGGTTGTGGTTTTGTTTGAGAGGTTTAAGGAGATAAAAAAAGGAGAGGACGATGATCTTAGTAAATACTGATTATGTCACAGGGGAAGAATTGGAAACCCTTGGGCTTGTTCGTGGCAGCACCGTTCAATCCAAGCATTTGGGCAAAGATGTTTTGCAAGCCCTTAAATCGTTGGTGGGCGGTGAATTGAGCGAGTATACCGAGATGATGAACGAAGCACGGGCTTTGGCTACCAAAAGAATGGTGGAAGATGCCGAAAAACTCGGAGCGGACGGCATTGTGAATATAAGATATGCTTCGGCTGCGATAATGAAAAACGCGGCAGAGGTTATAGCCTACGGCACAGCAGTTAAATTTAGATGAAATCCACGCTCTTATTGGGAATTTCCCCCTGCCCTAACGACACCTTTATCTATCAAAACCTCATTGAAGGCAGGGTTAAAACGCCTTGCCCCATCTCCGCTGAGTTTGCCGATGTTCAGACTTTGAACGAAAAGGTTTTGGACGGGGCATTGGATATGGCAAAGGTGAGCGCGGCGGTATTCCCCTTGGTGAAAGATAGATACCGCCTGCTGAAAAGCGGCGGGGCAATGGGGTATGGCTGCGGGCCCTTGCTCCTGTCTTCTGTGGGCGAAAATTTCAGCGATGAATTTGCCGTTTACCTACCCGGCAAACAAACAACCGCCGCTGCTCTATTCAACTTCTGGGCTAAACATAAAAAATATGCTCCAAAAATAAATTACATACGTTTTGACGAACTTTACCGCGAGCTTTGCTCAAAAAAAATTATCCAAGGGGTGACCATTCACGAACATCGCTTCACTTGGCAAAGAGACGGCTTGCATTTAATCTCGGATTTGGGCGCATTTTGGGAACAGGAGTTGAAAGTCCCCATACCGCTCGGCTGTACAGTCATAAAAAAAGATTTGGGCGAGGAGTTTGCATACGAAATGGATTTGTGCGTTCAAAAAAGTTTGCAGCTCGCTTGGGAGAGAAAAGAACCGGTGAATGAATTTATAAAAAAGTTAGCCCAGATAGACGATGACGCTGTTATTTTGCAGCATATAAAGATGTTCGTGAACGGGTATTCGATGAACATGGGCGATGAGGGGGAAAAGGCTTTGCAAGTGTTGACAGCCTTCCTTCATTCGGGAAACCTTTCAGCCCCTTAAATTCCGCGAGTTCTTTGTATTCTTTGGATAATTCGGAAATAGCTTTGCCAACTAAATAGAGCGAGCCTGTTATTAAAATGGGTTTTGGTTCGCTGAGAATGTTTTTATAGAACTTGGCTACATTTATTTTAAGCCTTCTGCAAATCTCGCAAATCTCCTCCGCGCTCCGTGCCCTTGGATTTTCAATTTGCACCGGATAGCAAACCGATATATGCGGCTTCAATGCCTTGAGAACGCCAAAGGTGTCCTTATCCGTCAACGATGTGAAAACACAGGCAAGGGGTGGAATGTTTTTTTCCTTCAAGCATTTTGCAAGGGTTTTGGCAGCTTCCGCGTTATGAGCGCCGTCTAAGATGAATTTGAGTTTTTTGTTTTTAAAAAGCATCTGCATTCTGCCAGGCCAAGAGGAGTTTTTTAAGGTAATTCTTGTTAATTGAGAATGGAGAATTGAAAATTGAGAATATAGGTACTTTTCGGCGATTGTCCATGCTAGCTCTGCGTTTTTTACGTAAATTTTTCCGTAATTCCCAACTTGCAAAGGCGGGTTTATTTTTTTTGCTTTTATATGCGGCGGGCATTTTGAGAGCAGTTCTTTTGGCAAACTCCCTAGCACAAGAGTTGAACCTTTATTCAATATGCCTAGTTTTTCCTTTAAAATTTTTTCTTCTGTGCAGCCCAATATTTCCGTATGGTCTAGCCCTATGCTCGTTAGAGCTACAATATTCCCGTTTGCGATTTTTGTGCTATCCAACCTGCCGCCAAGACCGGCCTCCAAAACCGCTACACCTACACGTCTTTTTTTAAACCACAAGAAAGCTGCTGCCGTAAGGGTTTCAAAATAAGAAGGTTCAACCTTTGCGGTTTTTGCCGCATCACAAACCTGCAAAAGAAGGGAGTCCAATTCGCTTTGCGAAATCATTTTTCCGTTTACCTTAAACCTCTCCCTTACGCTCACCAAATGCGGGCTTGTGAAAAGCCCGGTGTTTACTCCATGCGCTTGCAAAATGTTCGCTAAATAAAGAGCTGTGCTACCTTTGCCGTTTGTGCCTATTATATGAATGCTATCAAAATTTTTCTGCGGCTCTCCAAGCACGTTGCATAAGGCTTCTATGTTGCGCAAGCCTCCAGAAAAACCTATGGGAATTCTGGATAAAAGATATTTGTTAGCTCTTAATGATTTAGACAACATTAAAATCTGCGTCTTCTTCTACTGAAAGCAGGGTTTCTTCCGATTCCAAAGTATCAATATCGTCCACCAGCACGCTTTCTATATCATTTTCATCTTCGATGTCTTTTAAATTCTCCATGGACTTTTCCATTGAATGCCGCATAAGCTCCATTTGAGCATCGGAGAACACGCCCTCTTTGGATTGACCAAGCCCTAGAAGCATAGCACATTCCGTGCAGTAGCCGAGCGATTTATCCACATAGAATTTTGCATCGACGTTGTTTGTGTTGCATTTAACGCAAATCTGCCCTTCGCAACCTTCAAAGTAAGTTTTATTTTCGTATTCCAATTGCTGAGAAAGAAATTCCACCAGATTTTTGCTGTCTAAGTTGCTGCTTATTTTTGGGCGGCTGCACGTCGTTGGTTTCTCTGGCAGTTTTTGTTGCACAATGTATTTACGCCTGTTAGCTTCTTCCTCAACATCAAAAAAGAAAGGAGCTCTTAAAAATTTTGCTCCAGGAATCATCAATAGGGATTCAGGTAGAGTTGGGGTGGCATCAGGTTTTGATTTTTTCCCCTTTTTTGAAGCGATGTCAAGTTCAGCTGTTTTAGCGGCGGGCTTCTCTGCTTTTACAGGCTTCTCTGCTTTTGCCACAGGTTTTGTTTTGGCAGGCTTTGCCGCTTTAGCTACAGGCTTCTCTGCTTTTGCAGGTTTTGCCGCTTTGGTTGCGGTTTTGGTTTCTTTAGTTTTTGGCTTTGCTGCTTTGGCTATAGGCTTTGCTTCCCGCTTTAGCTGCGGTTTTTTTGCGGTTTTTTCTTTTGGACGAGTAGCAGGCTTAGCCTTAGATTTCATTTTGTCTCCACTATTTGTACGCTGATAATCGGGTCATAAGGCTCTATGCGGTAAACAACATCCAAGCCGCTTTCTACCATGCCGAAAATTGTGTGCTTGCCATTTAGATGCGGTTGTGGCCACTGCACTATAAAAAACTGCGAGCCGCCTGTGTTAGGTCCGGAATTTGCCATGGAAACCATGCCTGCAACGTGCTCCAATTTGTTTGCTTCGTCATCTATTCTGTAGCCTGGGTCGCCTGTGCCATCGCCTTTAGGGCAGCCACCTTGCACAGCAAAGCGTTGGATTACCCTATGGAAGGGAAGCCCGCTGTAAAAGCCCTTGTTGGCCAAGTCTATGAAGTTTGCCACGGTGTTAGGGGCATCTTTGAAAAGCAAGTTCACGGTAATGTTTCCCTCGTGGGTTTTTATTATCGCTTGGATTTTGCTTATGCCACTGTAGTCTTTGTTAAAAACCTTTCCTGCGGCAGAGGCTTGGGCTGCAAAAGTGCATAAAAGCAACGAGAAAACGAGAATATAACGCATAATGGGGAAATATAGTAAATTATTTCTGTTTTGCATAATTTTGCTCCGCCTGCCTTATCTTTTTAACCACCAAAATTGTGAGCGGCAAAAGGATAATCTCATAAGTAATTTTAATAGCCCATTGCGCTGGGATTATGGAGTATGTAAAGAACGGAGTTCCCCAAAAAGCTATGGTGATGAACACAAAACTATCCACCGCCTCGCCCACCATGGAAGAGAAAATCGCCCGCACCCCAAACCGCTTTTCCCCTTGTTTATCCTTCATTTTTTTGAATATGACGTCGTTTATAAAATCGCCTGCCATATAGGCGGTTAGACTTGCAATCAAAATTCGCCATGTTCCACCCAAGGTATCTTCAAAAGCCCTTTGAGCCTCAGGTCCCCAGAAAGGAGCCCCCGGCATAACAATAGCCAGCTTAAAAAACAGAACCATCAACAGGTTGGCGCCAAAAGCGTACCAAGCGGTTATGCGGCTTGCCCTATAGCCATAAACTTCGCTGAAAATATCGGATAATATATAGGTTATGGGGAACACCAGCACTGCTGCCGGAGCTATTATAGGACCAATGCTAATAATTTTTGTTGCGATTATATTGCTGGCCAACATAGTCGTTACGAATAAAACGCATAGTCGGAGAAATAAAGGAGACATAGTTGGCGCAATGTAGAAAATATTTTTCTATATTTATAGGCGATGTCTCCAATGCCATTTGCTAAAGGTATACGTTGGTTTTATATGCGCTTCTTTTCGGACAAGCAGTTGAGGCTTTGGTTTGAAAAAAAAAGCGGTGGCAAAAATGAGATGTTTCAGTATAAGCCGGATGTTTCCAACAGCAGAAGGGTGATTGTTTTTTTGCCTACGGAGCTGGATAAATTATTTGTGATTCTGCCTTTGGCAATTGAATTTTCGGAAAAACGGAAGGCAGACGAGGTTTTAATTTTAACAGATGAGAACAACCGCTACGTTTTAAGAGCCTTGAATTTGGAACATCTATCCCTTTTTTACAAAGGTCAATCCATGGTCTATGGCGAAGAGCATTTCTTTGAAATAGAAAAAAGGATACAGGAACAGAAATGGGATTTATGTCTTTTCTTGCATGAAAATGCCCAGCTGCCTTATCTCTATCTGGCAAAAGCTACTCACGCCACTTACCGCATAGGAGTAAAACCTGAATTTCCGTTTTTAAACATAACCCTGCAAAGCCAATCCAGCAGCAGCAGCATTTATGCAACCCGTACTTTTCTCTATAAGATGCTCTCGATAGATCCCAAAAAAGCGGAAAAAGATACCGTTCACATCACGCAAAAAAATGAACGGCTTGGCTCTACCTCCAAGCTCTCCACATCCAATGCCATACTGTTCAATTTGGAACCGCCTATCAGCGGCGAACCTTGGACCGAGAGCGAAATTTTTATGATTTGCAAATCGTTCAGGCCCGATTGGCGTTTGATAACAATTGCCGCAACAACCGAGCAATTTGAGCCTTATTCCAAGGTTATGGAAGAATTGGAAATACGCAGCAACCCGGTTCTTCTGCATTCGGAATCCATATTCAGCGTACTGAGGCAATACCCTGCGGTGATAACCCTTAATTCCATGCATTCCCACCTGTTCTTGAATTTGAGCAACATAAAAGTTCTAATGCTTGAGCAGAAAGAGGATTTTGACGTTCCAAATAATAAAATGATATTGAAATTCAGCAGAGAAGGCAATTACTACTCTTTTGCCAAAACAGCAGGTTCTTTTATTGTAAAGGAACCAGATGCCAAATGAAATGTATTTTGGCAAAGCCACGTGGTTTTTGCGCAGGCGTTGAACGCGCTATATTAACAGTTGAAAAATCCATAAAAAAATTCGGCAAGCCGGTTTATGTTAAACACGAGATTGTGCATAACCGCTTTGTGATAGATAGCCTCAGAAAAATTGGCACCGTATTCACCGAAGATTTATCGGACGTTCCAGAAGGCTCCGTTGTTGTGTTTTCCGCTCACGGTGTTAGCAAGGACGTTTATGATAAGGCAAAAGAATTGCACCTAAAAGTTATAGATGCCACCTGCCCCATTGTGGAGTCCGTGCACAAGAGCGCAATTCAGTACGCAAATTCGGGGTATTCCATAGTTTTGATAGGTCACCAAAGGCACGCGGAAATAGACGGCACTTTGGGGCAGCTCCCGCCTGGCAGAATGCACTTGGTTAGCTCCGTGGAAGATATTCAAAAATTGCCAGCTGATGAAAAAAACATCGCTTACCTAACGCAAACCACTCTTTCAACCGAAGAAACCGCGGCTATAATTTCTGCATTAAAGGAAAAATACCCAAACATACAAGGCTCAAAAACCGGAAACGTCTGCTATGCCACCACCAATAGGCAAAGCGCGGTTCGCTCTATATGCCAAAAAATAGATTTGCTCCTAATAGTAGGCTCTCAAAATTCGAGCAACTCAAATCGCTTAAAGGAATTAGGAAAAGAGCAAGGGGTCAAGAGCATTTTAATAGACTCAATAGAGGATTTGAATAAAGACATATTTATAGGCGTGAATACGGTTGGAATATCGAGCGGTGCAAGCGCCCCTGAGCATCTGGTTTTAGGGATTATAGATTGGTTAAAAGAGCATCTCGGTCTTGAAGAAGTGATAGAAGAACAGACAACAGAGGAAAAGACCAAATTCCCGTTGCCGGTGGAGTTGAATTAGGTTACTTGCTGGCGAACAGCCGAAGGCTGGTCATTATCAGAATTTACAGGATTATTTCAAAAAAATGCACAAAAACGTCAACAGTTGTTTGCAAAATGCACATAGTTGAACTTTTTTTCTGTTTACAAGCGTCTAAGGTAATGAATAAAAAACGGAGGATTCAAAATGACCGAGATTCAACCCAACCGCAATCACAAGGCCAGCGTTTTCTCGCTGCTATTTGGCGAGCCGCCTGCCGCACTGGAACTCTACAATGCAGTGACGGGGCAAAACTACCCGCCAGATACGAAAATAGAGATAGTTACGCTTTCAAATGCCCTTTTCAAAGGGCAACTGAACGATGTTGCTTTCGTGGTGGACGATAGGCTTGTGGTGCTCATTGAACACCAGTCGTCGATTAACGATAACATACCGCTTAGAATGCTTATGTATTTGGGAAGGGAATACGAACGAATAACTAAAGGCAAGGATTTGTACAGGGAGAAGCTGATAAAAATTCCTACACCGGAGTTTATAGTTCTGTACAACGGCAGGGACGAGTTTCCCGATTTCAAGGAGCTTAGGCTTTCAGATGCTTTTAAAACCAAAGGCAGTAGCAACCTTGAGCTTGTAGCAAGCGTTTACAACATAAACAAGGGTCGCAATGCGGAGATAGCTAATAAAAGTCCCGTTTTGAATGGCTACAACGAGTTTATAGCGGAGGTGAATAAGAATCGCAAGACCATGGAACTCTCGGAAGCTATAGAAGCAGCGATAAAAAGTTGCATGAAACGCAATATTTTAGTATATTTCTTGGAGAAGTACGCTTCGGAGGTTTTGAATATGCTTTTTACAGAATGGAACTGGGACGATGCCAAGGAAGTGTGGCAGGAAGAGGCTAGCGAGAAAAGAGACAGCGAAATTCTAGACCTCATAGAGAAAGGCTATACTTCAGCTGATATTAAAAAACACCTTCTCAAACAAACCCAACCTGCAACTGCATAGATGACCATTATTGTCAGAACCCCGATTCTCCCGATTTTTAGGATTTACCAGAATACTTAACAACCTATGGACTGAAAGTCCATAGGTTAAAAACAACGAATATAATTCGGCTGATTTTTGGCTAAAGCCAATTGAAAGTCAGCCGAGAAATCATAGCTAAATATAATATAAATAATTCCCTTCTACTTAACCCACAGCACTTCGTCCATTTTTATGTCCGTTGCGTTTTGCGGGAGCGAAGTTCTGATTTGAACGGAATAAGCCACCCCAAACCGCGGAACGCCTTTGAAAGCGGCCAAAAACTGGTCATAATAGCCCGCGCCATGCCCTATGCGGCTGCAGTCCTTGCCAAAAACAACGCCCGGCACAAGAAATGCCGTTGGAGGATTTTCATAAGCCGGCAAATCCGCTTTGGGTTCCATTATCTTAAAAGCCCCTTCGCATAGATCGCTATCCAAATTCTGCACAAGAGCAAACTCCATTTTCTGTTTGTCCAACACCCTTGGCAAAAGCAGCCTGTTCTCACTTGCCAGTTTTCTTAAAAAAGGAGTGATTTGCGGTTCAAGCTCGGTGGGGTAGAATGCAGCTATATATCCATTTTCCAAAGTAGCGCGCTTTGAAAGCTCAACGAGCAATTTCTCAGATTCCATAGCTTTGGTTTCTGCGTCCATCGCCAAAAGCCTTTGTTTTGCCCAGACTCTGAATTCGTCTGGTGTTTTTGGCAATGTCGCTTTGGGGATTAAAGACCACCAAATTTCGCGTTGCCAATTCATTAACTCGGCAACATTGAATTTTTCTTCCCAGTCGCCGTTTAAGGTGTTTGCGAGCGCGTTCAGCTGGCTTTGCTTTGCCAAAAGCCCGGATTCTATTTGCAGCTGCTCGGCTTTTTCGTTTCTCAATTCCCTAAGTTTTTCCCGCAGGTCTTCGTTTATGGAGGTACGCGGGGCCGCTTTGTTGAGGGGTATCGCGGGGAATTCGCTTGCAGGGGCAGAGGCAGCTTCGTTTAATGCCCCTAAAAAGGATTTGAGCATATTGCCTTTTATGTTCCTAGGCAATTTTGGCAGGCTACGCTCATCTATTTTCCCTTTGGACCTTGCCGCAGCCTTGATTATATCGAGCATTAAATAAGGGTTCAAAACCCTGTAAGCTGCGAAATCTTTCCTTTTTGCTTCCCTGTCGCGCCATTGCCAAGCGGCTCTTAGCAGTTGCAGCTCATAAGGTTTAAAGATGTTTGAGCCTTTTAGCCTCCAGCTCTCTTTTTGGGAATTTTTTGAATTTTCGTTCTGTTTTTTTAAATTTTTAAGCAGGGTTTCGCAAGATTCCCGCAGCCATTCCATACGTCCCAGTTCCCTGAGCCTTTCGCTTTGAAGCTCTTTGAGGGCGTCTAAATAAACCGTATCCTGTACGGCGTAATAGCACATCTCCGGCGGGAGCGGCCTTTTTGTCCAGTCCGCTTTTTGATTTTCCTTGCTCAGTTTTACGCCAAAATATTTTTCCACCAAAGCTGCAAGCCCTGTCTGCTTTTCGCCCAAAAGCTTTGCGGCAATGGAAGTGTCGTATATTTTTTCGGGATAGAATTCGTGGAACACCGCAAGCAGCCGCAAATCGTAGTCGCAGGCGTGGAATGTTATGTTTTTAAGGGCCTTGCATTTCCAAAGCGGTTTTAAGTTAAGTCCGCAAAGGGGGTCTATGAGCCAATGATATTTGCCAACGCTTATCTGTATAAGGCTCAGTTTTTCCTTATAGTGATACATGGAATCCGCTTCGGTGTCCATAACGCAAGAGGAAGCCTGCGATAAAATGGGCAATATTTTCTTAAATGATTTTCTATCGTTTACAAACATATATTCAGGGTTTTCGTCTAAAAAACCAGCCGCCTCTTCCACGAGCTTTGGCGCGAATAACCTGGATATTGCAGATATAAAAAACATGCAATTTAAAATGTAGTAAACTCTCTCAGAGCTAATTAGTGGCTGCCAACCCTCCAATGCAAGCTCTAAGCCCCTCAAAATCCCCAAATAACAGCAATAAATCCCCCAAAAATTTGACAAAAACGGAAAAAATTTCTATATTTATTTTCCCATTAAACCAAAAAGGAATACCAAAAATGTATTCGATAGTTGAAACAGGCGGTTTCCAATACCGTGCCGAAGTCGGAAAAACCTTAAAGGTTCCGAGCGTTGCAGAAGCAGCGGTAGGCTCTACTTTGGAACTCAAGTCCGTATTGCTGTTCGCCGATGGCGGATCCATAAGCGTAGGCACCCCTGTCTTGGAAAACGCATCCGTTAAGGTTGAAGTTCTTTCCCATGGCAAAGCCGATAAGGTTTCCGCCATTAAAAAGAAGCGCCGCACTCGTTATGAGCGCCATCTCGGACATCGCCAAGGCTACACAGAGGTGCTTGTAACCGAAATCAAAGCCGCAGGCAAAAGCACTGCCATAGACCCGCAGGTAGCGGTTCGCCAGCGTGCCCGCATAGCGGCTCTTGCAAAGCTAAAAGAACAGGGCAAGCCGCTCACCCGCAAGGAAAAAATTGCGGCAGACATAGCGGCAGGCAAGCAGCCTAAGCCAGTTCGCAAACAAAAATTCCTTAGGGCCGAAAAGGAGAGTTAGGTTATGGCACACAAAAAAGGTCAAGGTTCAGTCCGCAACGGTCGCGATTCAAAGTCAAAGCGTTTGGGCGTTAAAAAATTTGGCGGCGAAAAGGTTATAGCCGGCAATATTCTGGTTCGCCAACGCGGCACCAAATTCCACAAAGGCAAAAACGTGGGCATAGGCGTGGACCACACGCTCTTTTCCCTTATAGAAGGCTTTGTGAAATTCGAGCATATAGACAAAAAACGGCAAAAAATCAGCGTTTACCCGGAATTAGCTAAATAAATTGGCTATCCAGCGAAGATATTCGCTGTTCTCTTTAGCGCCTGGCACAGGCGGTCTATTTCCCATTCTTCGCTATAGGCGGCAAAGCTAGCCCGCAGGGTAGCAGATACTCCAAAATGCTCCATAGCTGGCTGGGCGCAGTGATGCCCCGCTCGCACAGCTATGCCTTCTTCGTCTAAAATCATAGCGGCATCGTGAGGGTGAATGTTCCCTAAAACAAAGCTGATTATTGAGCCTCTGTTTTTTGGATTGCCCACTATCTGCAATCCCTCTATCTTTTTCAGTTCGTTCAGGGCGTATTCGGTTATTTGCTCTTCGTGAGCTATGATGTTGTCCATTCCTGTTTCATTTATAAAGTCTATCGCTGTGGAGAGGCCCAGAACTTCGGCTACTGGAGGGGTTCCGGCTTCAAAGCGGGCGGGCGGCGCGGCAAAAGTTGTTTTTTCAAAAGTCACTTTGTCTATCATTTCCCCGCCGCCTTGCCAAGGGGGCATACCTGCCAAAATTGCTGGCTTGCCGTAAAGAACGCCTACGCCTGTTGGCCCGTAAATTTTATGTCCGCTAAAAACCAAAAAGTCGCAGTCCAGATTTTGTACGGAAATTTTTGAGTGCGGCGCGCCTTGGGCGGCATCTATTAAAATTTTGGCTTGGGGGGCAAGTTCGCGTATTTTGGGTATTATTTTCTGCAAGGGGTTTATTGTTCCTACGCTGTTTGCCGTGTGGGTTAGGGCTACCATTTTTGTTTTTTTGCCGAGCAAATTGTCAAGTTCGGATATTTGCAAATCTCCGTTGCTATCGCAGGGGATAACCTTTATTTTTGCCCCTCTTTCTTTGCCAGCTATTTGCCAAGAGACAATGTTTGCGTGGTGTTCCAAAACAGATAGCAAAATTTCATCTTCGGGTTCAAAGTTGGCAAGCCCGTAGCTCCAAGCCACCAAGTTTATGCTCTCCGTTGTGCCTTTTGTGAAAACTATGGAATTTTCATTCGGTGCATCTATGAACTTTGCAATTTTAGAACGTGCTTCCTCAAATTTCTGCGTGGTTTTTGCGGAGAGAGCGTAAGCTCCTCTTTTCACGGATGAGTAATGGTTTTTATAAAAATCGTTCATAGCCTCAATGACGCAAAGCGGTTTTTGCGTAGTAGCGGCGGAGTCCAAAAACGCAAGCGGGTGTCCGTTTATGGTTTGGGATAAAACAGGGAATTGCGAGCGGATAGCATGTTCCGTCATAATGTGGAATATAGAAATCTTATCAAATACCTATTTTGCTATATTACCTTTATGCCAAGCGAAGAACGCTTAGATATTGAGCCGCTTAAAAACGCCGTTAATGCGCTTGAAGCCAGCGTTTGCGATTATGACGAATATTTTTCAAAAGGCGGCACTTTAAAAAATACTCTGCGTTCTGGCGTGATTCAAAATTTTGAAGTAGCTTATGAATTATCTTGGAAATTTATGAAACGCTGGCTTTCCTTTAATGTTAGCCCTGAACTAATTGATGGTTTGCCTCGTCTTGAGCTTTTTAAATATGCTGCTGAAAAAAAATTAATATCAAAATTGGATAAATGGTTTGATTTTCACAAGGCTAGAAACAGAACCGTTCACGAATACAGCGAAACAACCGCAGACGAAGTTTTTGGGTTTGCCAGGGATTTTATTCCTTATGCTAAGGAATTTATCGAAAAATTGGAGGCAAAATTATGATTGCTGTTTCCGAAGATTCTTTGAAGATGATTAAAAATATTTTGAGCAAAACAATTCCGCACTGCGAGGTTCGGGCTTTTGGCAGCAGAGTTAATGGGACAAATAGGGAATATTCAGATTTGGATTTGGCGATTGTAGGCGAAAAAAAACTTGGAATTTCAGTTCTTGGAGATGTGCAAGAAGCCTTTATGGAGTCAACCATTCCTTTTAGGGTTGACGTTTTGGACTACAACGCCGTTTCCGAAAAATTTCGGGGAATAATCGATGCGGAATATGAACTAATATATAATGAGTAACGGTATATCTTATCAAAAGTGCCTTATCATTCTCAAATATTCCTTTGCGCTTTCGTATTCAACGCTTGAAATAAAGTTAAAAAACTGCTCGCAATCGCCTTTGTTCGCCAAACTTATAAGATATATATAATCGCTTCTGAGCACTGGCGGAATAACAGCGATGGGGTAGCCGGCTTGCAGCAATGCGAGGTTCATAACCAAGCGAGCGGTTCTTCCGTTTCCATCAATAAATGGGTGTATGCTCGCAATGCGCTCGTGCAGCTTTGCCGCAAAAGTTACGGGATGCAAAGTCGCTTTACATTCTGGTATTTTTGAAAAAAATTCTTTCATTAAATCTGGGATTTCCTTGTGTTTTGGCGGCAAATAATCCGTACCGGAAATAAAAACTTGCTCCTGCCTGTATTTGCCAGCTTTCTCATTATCTATTCTGTGGTAAAATAACCTGTGCAATTCAAGGACATCGTTTTCGGTAATCTGCTCATTTTTTGCCAGCTCATTCAAAAAAGAATAAGCCTCGCTATGCCCCAAAGCCTCGTTATGCTCTCTGATGCTTTTGCCTCCTATTGTCAAGCCATCTTCAATAATGACCTTTGTTTCAGATTCCGTAAGCGAGTTGCCTTCCAAGGCATTGCTTGCATAAGTAAAACCTATTCTATAAAACTTCTTGAGTTCAACGAGCAGATTTTCTCCAAAAGGGCGGCAAGAATCAATCTCCTCTTTTAACTTATCCACCTCTCCGATTTTGTCTTGGTATTTAACGGGCATTTCCTATAGGAATATAGAAAAACATAATGCGTGCCCCTTCCCGCGCCACGCACTTCCAAAAAGCCTTTTTCAACCAAGTCGTTTAACATTCTTATAGCTGTTGGCTGCGAAATTTTGAATAGCTTTTCAACTTTCCCAGAGGTCAAATTTCCAGTAAACCCGTCAAGCAAACGATTGATTATCTCTCGTTGCGTTTTGTTAGGTATCTCCGCCGAATTCTTTTGCCAAAATACGGCTTTGCGCAAAACTTTGCCAATTATTTCTTCGCTGGCTTCTATTGAACGTTCCAAACATTCCAAAAACCATTTTAGCCACCTTGTTATATCAAGCTCGCCAGCGGTGGTTAATTCCAGCACTCTGTAATACTCTTTTTTTTCTTTCTGAATTTGCGCAGACATAGAGTAAAATCGCAAACTTGTGCCTTCTGAACGTGCCAGCATCATTTCTGTTATAATGCGGGTTAAACGCCCATTGCCATCGTCAAAAGGGTGTATTATCACAAACCACAAATGCGCTATTGCTGCTTTGAGCAAGGGATTTTCGTTGTCCTTGGCGTTTAGCCAAAGCAAAAACTCTTTCATTTGCCCTTGAACTTTTTCGGGCAAAGGCGCTTTGTAATGAACCACTTCCTTATATTCCTTGCTGGATATTACGCTTATTTCCGAGTCGCGAAATTCCGCTACCCGAATTTTATGCAAGCCGCTGCGCCCCGTTGGGAAAAGCACACCGTGCCAACCAAATAGACGTTCCTCGTCTAAGGGTTTCTTGTAATTGCGAACGGCATCCATCACGGCTTCCACTATGCCTTCTATATGGTGCGAGGCCCTTGTTTCTTTTTCCAGATTTATGTTGAGTTGCTTTGCAAGCGAAGAGCGCACTTGTTCGCTATTGAGTATTTCGCCCTCTATTTCGCTGGATTTTGTAATTTCCTCGGTCAAAGCGTTAAGCATAGCCTCTTGCTGCACACCAAAACCGAATTGCTGCATTTTGCCGAGAACCTTGCCTTGCAGCACAGAAACGCGGGTCAAAAGATTCAATAGGGCATCTTTATCCCAAGTGAACTTTGGATAGCCTTTATGTTCATAAATGTATTTTGGCACAAGCGTAATATAGAAATCTTATCACTTTTTGATAAGATTATGGGATTAATCTTATCAAATGCTTAAATTGTAGAGGTGGCAGAATTTTACTATATTCCCAATATGCATTACGGTAAAATTTCCTCCTACCAAACTGGTGTTGTTATCCCCTTGTTTTCTTTGCGTTCTAAGGATAGTGTTGGAATAGGCGAGTTTTTGGACCTTGTTCCTTTTGGGCAATGGGCAAAAAAATGCGGATTGGATTTAATTCAGCTCTTGCCTGTGAACGACACTGGCGAGGAATCCAGCCCTTATAGCGCGAGGAGTGCTTTTGCACTTAACCCCGTTTATATACGCTTGCAAGAGATAGAAGGCGCAGGTGAGATTTTAGGGGATGAGCCTGCTAAACAAAATGCCGAATTTGCAAAGAAACCACGTATTCCTTATGTAGAAGTGGTTCGCTACAAACGCCATGCTTTGCGGATTATTTTTGATAAAAAAAAGAAAGAGATTTTAGCGGATGGGCGTTTCAAGGAATGGATTGAACAAAACCCTTGGCTTCGCCCTTATGCCGTGTTTTGCGCCCTCAAGGTAGAAAACAACGAAGCCTCGTGGAAAGAATGGGCAAAAAAAGAAAAACCCAAAGAAAGCGATGTTGTGTTTCAACAATGGATGCAATGGGTTGCGGAAGGGCAGTTCTTAAAAGCCGTTGGCGAGCTTAATGAGCTAGGTGTCCGCTTAAAAGGCGATATACCAATTTTGATAAATGAAGACAGCGCGGATGTTTGGCACTCCCCGCAATTCTTTAGCCTTGAAAATCGCGCAGGTGCCCCTCCCGATATGTTCTGCTATAGCGGGCAAAATTGGGCGTTCCCTACCTACAGATGGGACAATCTTGAAAAGGAGAATTTTGGTTGGTGGCGCGACAGGGTTAAACACGCCGCAAAATTTTACCACGCTTACCGCATAGACCATGTTTTGGGATTTTTCCGTATATGGGTTGTGCCAGAATCAGAACACACCGGTATTTTAGGGCACTTTGTGCCTTCCGTCCCAATTTATATGAATGAAATTTTGCAAGCTGGGATTCCAAAAGAAACCGTGCATTATTTAATCACGCCGAATTTTGGCGAAGAGCAGCTCAGGCATTGGTTTGGTTTTGCCACGGAAGACGTTAAGCAAAAATATTTTGAACATCTGCGAGATGACCGCTATCTTTTGCGTTCCGAATACCGCTCCGAGCGCGCGATAATCTCTTTGCAGGAAGAGCAGCATATTAAAGATGCCCTGTTGAACGTCTATTGGGATAGGGTATTTGTTCCGAGCAGCACAGAAGAAACACTTTGGCCCTACTGGTACTGGTATAATGCCCCCGTGCTGCTTACATTGCCGGAGCACGAGAGAAATACCATCAGAGACATAATAAAAAGCAATGAGGTAAAACAAGAGGATTTGTGGGGCAAAAACGGCCATAGGCTTTTGGGTGTTCTTGCCAAAGAAGCCGATATGCTCGTGTGCGCGGAGGATTTAGGGGCTGTTCCAAACTGCGTTCCGAATGTTTTGAGGGATTTGGGAATCTTGGCTCTTAGGGTGGAGCGGTGGAGCCGCAATTGGAACCAACCGGAAAGCCCTTACATTCCGTTTTCAGAATATCCTCGCCTTTCTGTTTGTACAACCAGCAACCACGATTCTTCCACGCTCTTGGGCCTTTGGAACGAGCACGATTTTGACAGAGGTTTTTATTGGAAGCATATAGGGCAGAACGACCGCCCTCCTGCGGTTTTATCGGAAGAGCATGTGAAGCTGATAATCGGGAAATTGTTCAGTTCCAATAGCTTGCTCGCCATTTTGCCGCTTCAGGATTTTATGGCTCTTTCGCAGAAATTCATCCCTCAAGACCCAGATGTGGATAGGGTAAATACCCCTGGCACAGTAGGCTCTGAGAACTGGAGCTGGAGGATGCCTTGCCTGCTGGAGGAGTTGCTAAACGAAGCGGAGTTGAATAAACGCATCGGAGAACTGGCAAATATCAGGAAGGGCAGGAATTTGGGATAAAAATCTCAAAGTCGTAATCGTAAATATTCTGCTCGTCTTTTAAATTGTTCACGTTGCTGATTTTGTGAAAATCTTTTTCAAATTCGGGCATAAATGTATTGCCATCGAAAATCCCATGCACCCTTGTTATGTAGAGTTTTTGGCAAAGCGGCAAGGCTTCTTTGTAAATTTCCGCGCCGCCTATAACAAAACACTCGTCCGCGCCCGTTTCTCGCGCAATTTCAAAGGCTTCCTCTAGCGAATGTGCAATCTTCAAATTTTCTGCCGCCGCAAAATTGGCATTTCTTGTCAGCACTATATTCGTTCTGCCTGGCAATGCTTTGCCTATGCTTTCAAAACTTTTCCGCCCCATTATTATGGGATGCCCAAGGGTTGTTTTTTTAAAAAAGCGCAAATCCGCAGGCAAATGCCAAGGCAGTTTGTTGTCTTTTCCTATTAAGCCGTTTTTGGCAACGGCTGCGATTAAAGAGATTAACACGGGCTAAAACTTAACCGATGAGCTTATCCCAAAGCCTGGCTTGTTAGGCCCTTCCGTTATGGCATAGCTCAACCAAAACGCCAAATCCACGCCTGCCGTTGGGTAGAGATAACCCGTAGGGGCAATTAAATACCAGTTATCTAAATCATCGCCAGGTTTATGCCATTCAAAACCTAGCCCCATGCTGAATTTCTTATGGAAAGAATAACCTGGTTCTATGTAAATAAGACGCTCATCGGAAGCGTAAGTATCATTTACTGTAAGCGGAACAGAGCTTTCCGAGGAATCGGATAATAAAGCCCAATAGCACGTGCTTGCCAAACTGAAGTTTTTATAGTTTAAACTCGGCTCAAGGGTGAATGTATTAACATAGTTCCCGTGGCTTGGGTGTACCCCGTAAATGCCGCGAAGCGCGTAATTAAGTTCCGTATAGCTACGAGAATAATTGGCATCCACGCCAATCGTATAACGATGGCTACGTCCGCCGCCTTTTATTAAATCCAGCATGGGAGCCATAGTCAGCTTATTATCAACTCGGTCTAAGCCTGGAATGGTGAGCGCATAACTCGCTACAATCCTGCTGGCTTTATCGTTTGCATCGCCTGCGCCAATATAAATATAGCCATCATCTCCCAGCCTGACACCCAAGCCGCGTATTCCCTGAGTTGTTAGAATAGCGGCGTAATAATCTGGGTTGCGCCAGAAATAGTAATTAAAACTGCCAAAGGAATAGGAAAGGTCGCCAAACATGAATGTTAAACCTCTGCGGACTGTCCATTCCAAGGAAATTCCGTCAAATTCAAAGGGGGTCCATCGGTCGGAGCTTATGGGGGCGGCTTCTTCCCTGTGGCGAATTCTTGAAAATTCGGTTGAGCCTTCCGAGTTTACAAAAGTGCTTTTAGAAGCTGCGCCCACAACCACGCGCACATTCTCATCCATGTCCACATTCATTTTTAGCCTAATGTCGTGGTTGGCGGCATTATTGCTCTTTAAATTTTTTTCGAGGTAATTTCCGTAATCGGCGTCCAAAGTTCCTTCAAAAGAAACATCTGCGGCAAAAACCGCTCCACATAAAACCATTAGAACAATGAATAAAAAACGCATGGGGTTAATGTAGAAATTTTGTCACATAGCTAATCAACATTTATTATATTACCCTATCATGTATATTTTTAACAAAACTTGGATTTATGCGTTCATCGGTGTTTTTGCGTTAGCTTTGGACCAAATTACCAAATTCTGGGCAAGTTCCCATCAGCTTGGCTGGAGCATCTCTATTATAGGGGATTTTCTCCGCTTTACGCTTATATATAACGAGAATGCCGCTTTTTCCATGAAGCCGCAAACCATTCTGCCTTGGCTTTCGCCAACTATATTCTTCGGGACGCTCACGGTTATAGCTTGCCTTGGCGCTGTTTATTTTTTCAGGGGCTTGCACAGGGAAGATTATATGTCCAGGCTTGGGATTGTTCTGATAATTTCCGGCGCGCTTGGGAATTTTTGCGACCGCCTCCGCATCGGCAAGGTTGTTGATTTTATAGATGTGGATTTCCCGGATATGTTTTATGAGCGCTGGCCCACATTCAATTTGGCGGATTCTTGGGTCACCATAGGGATAGCGTTGCTTTTCATCAGCAGCCTTGTGCACAAAAAGCTGGATGAACAGATTTAATGCCTGCCAAATCGCCTTGTTTTTCTAGGCGGCTGGTCATCTCCTCTGAAGGGTCTTCTGTCTCTTTCCCTTTTGCGGCCATCTCTGCTGCCTTTGTCAAAGTATTCGCTGCGTTGTTCGCGTTCAGGGGGCTTATCGGTCATAAGCCTTATTTTTGATGGGCGGTTTTTAATGGTCATTTTGCGAAGGATGCTCAGAACATCTTCCGGCATGGCTTCCGGCAAATCCACGGTGCTGAATTTCTCGAATAGCTTTATATGCCCTATGTATTTTGATTCCAGGTTTGCTTCGTTTGCAATGGCCCCAACTATGTCCCTTGGGGAAACATTGTCCATCCTGCCCACGCCAAGGTAATAACGCTCCATTCCACTTTCCGGGGATTCCATATCGCTAAAGCTGCCATCCCTGTGCCCTCTATCAGAACCTCGGCTCCTTCTCTCGGATCTCTCCCCCCTGCCTTCCCTTGCTCCTTGCCCGCCGGAAAACTCCCTGTCCCTTTTGCGCGGGGCATCTGCTTCCAAAGGTTCCATTTTTGGGAAAAGAGGCTGCTCTTCCTGATTCATATAGGCAAGGGCGGCGGCAATATCGGCGATGTCCATTGCTTGTTCCATAGCCAGGTTTTCTATTAAATCCCTGAAATCCTTTAAATCGCTCTGCTCATGAACCGTTTTTGCAATTTCTTCCTTGAATTTTGCCACCCTTTTATCGCTGATCTGTTCGCCAGTTGGTAAATTCATCTTTTCAATTTTTTGGCGGGTTTCCTTTTCTATCATGGTGAGCAAGCGGGTTTCCCTTGGGGTAACAAACAATATGGCATTGCCGTCCCTGCCGGCTCGCCCCGTGCGCCCTATGCGGTGAACGTAAGATTCGGTATCGTAGGGAATGTCGTAGTTAAGCACGTGGGTTATTCTGTCCACATCCAAGCCGCGAGCGGCTACATCTGTTGCAACAACAATGTCTATTTTGCCCTCTTTTAGGCGGTTTAGGGTGCGTTCCCTTAAACTCTGCGCTAAATCTCCAGAAAGGGGAACCGCGTCAAAGCCTCTTGCTTCCAAGCGTTCCGCTATCTCTGCGGTTTCCTGCTTGGTGCGCACAAAAATCAACATTCCCTCAAATTCTTCGTTTTCCAAGACTCTGGTAAGGGCTTCCATCTTATGCTCTTGGCGAACCGGCAAGTAGCGTTGGCGAATTTTTTCCACGGTCGCCGTTTTGCCCGTTATCCTTATGGTTTGGTAATCGCCGAGGTATGTGGAAACAATTCTCTGCACAGCGGCAGGCATGGTTGCGCTGAACAAGGCCCTTTGCGCCCCTTCCGGCGTTGCTTCCAAAATGTATTCCACATCTTCCTGAAAGCCCATGTCCAGCATTTCGTCTGCTTCGTCAAGTATTATGGCTTGTATCCCGGAGAGGTCTATGGTTCTGCGTTCCAAGTGGTCTATTAAGCGGCCTGGCGTTGCAACTATAACCTGCGCTTTGCGTTTTAAAGCACGGAGCTGAATGCCCATGTCTTGCCCGCCATAAACGGGCACAACGTGAAAATCCTTCATAAATGCCGAGTATTTTTTTATCGCTTCAGAAACTTGAATTGCAAGTTCTCTGGTTGGCGTTAAAACCAGCATAGATGGATTTTTGCCGTCAAAATCAAGGCGTGAGAGCAGCGGCAGGGTAAAGGCAGCTGTTTTGCCCGTTCCTGTTTGTGCTGTGCCCAATAGATTTTTGCCCGATAAAAGCAGGGGTATTGTCTGTGCTTGTATTGGTGTTGGATTTTCGTAGCCTATTTTTTGAATAGCCTGCATTATGTCTTGGGATAATCCCAAGTCGGCGAATGTACATTCGCCTTCGGATTTTTCTTCCACGTCGCTCATTGTTTTGCCCATCTATCCTGATTTCGCAAAACCCTTGCGCATGTGGATAGAATTCCTCGCTAGCAAATATAGCAATATTTGCTAGGAATGTCAAGTTATTTTTTGCCGCTGGGCTTTGTTATTTTTTGCCGCTGGCTTTAGGGTCTGATTTGCCACCCTGATATTTGCCACCATGCTCTATGCACTTCCATCCGGCGCCGTAAGGAGCAACATCCAATCCTGTAACCCCGGAATATAAAGCCCCATAGTCTGTGCAATTCTTAATCAACTGCTCGCAAGTGCAAACGGGATGGCTTGCATTGCCGCCTTCCACAGAGCCTTTGCAAGTAGAGGTATATGAATACTCCGTACTTATTGTGAAACAGCCTGTGTCCCATTGGCAGGCAGTAGCCCCATTGGTACCGGTGCATACCTCGGCTTGAGCTTGCGAAACCAAAGCGGCCAAAGCTAAAAGCGGCAATGTTAAGACTTTTTTCATAAAGGAACCCCTATTTTAAGATGATATTAGTAATATATATTATTTTTTTAGAAAAAAATAATATATATTTAGGGGATAACTTATAAGTTATGGGGCAGCGGTGCCTGTGCCTTCTTCTTGGCTTTCCGCATCTGCTTGGTCTTCTTGCTTTGCGGTTTCGGCCTCTTTCTTAGCGGCTTCGGCTGCGGCGATTTTGTCTTTTATAGCTTGGAGCTGGTCGTCTTTTTCTTTTTTGGCTACCGCTTCGCGTTCCGCCACGCTCTTTTTGACTTCCGTCAGCACATCGTATCTGTAAGGCTTTTTGGAGTCTTTTTCTTTTGTAGCCTCAGCTTCCTTATCTTTATCCGTTTTTGTGCTATTATTCGCAATGTTCATGCGTATAATTTGGTCGGTTATGCTTAAACGGACAGCTGGGCCGGATTTTGAGGCAGAGCTTGAGCTAGCGGAGCTACCTTCGTCTTTAAGGACGTCGTCCTGCTTTTTTTGCAAGGCGGTCCGGATCTGCGGGGTTATCGCCTTGTTATCATAGTATCTGTACATCAGATCTTCGCTAATTGGGGAACCTACAGTCATAATATACCTCTATCCTGCTTATCGGCATAAAAATAGAAAAACTTTAATAATTTTTGTTAATAATATTGCAAAACGCTTATTTTAGCCGAAAAACGCTGATTTTGACAAAAAAGCTTGAATTTTACTAAATTCTCCCTTCAATGCCGTATTCCCCAAAAATTCGCGAAGAAGAACTCAAAAACAGAGTGGCGGCGGATTTTTTCGCAAAATATGATTGCGCCGAAATAATCAAAGACATAGACTTTGCGGTGAAAGCCAAGCACGAGTATCTGCTATGGGCAGAGGCTAAAGCTGCACCAAGCGATATTCTGGCAATATTCACCCAACTAGTGCTGACCATAGGCAAAGCCCGAACATTCAACAAGATTCTGCCACCAAAGTTCCTCGGCTGTTTTGACTGCGAAAAGATAGCTTTCATTCCATACTCCGACATACAGGATATTTTTCACCAAAACGATTTCAACTGGAATGTTGCGCCGAGCAACCGTGAAACGAAAGAGTTCAAACAGATTTATGAAAAAACAAAGCAAATTCTAACAGGCGAAAGAACCTACCTTTTCAAATTCAGCGATGAAAACCCGCTTAAACTATTTATCCTCAAAAACTTCCTTGTGGGAAAAAGCGATGTTTCCAAAATCAGGATAGACAAAAATAATTTCATAAGCGTTTATACAAAATGGCTAGAGGCTGTGAAACCTACGATACAGTTTGACAATTGGAGCCTTGCAAAAAAGCAAGGCATTATAGATGGCGATTTTTATTTAGCAGATTTGCTTTCCGCCGATAATAAAACGCTCAAAGAAAAGCTATTCGTAATTTTGAGGCAAACACATTACGAAATGAATCGGCACAAGAACGAATTTGGTCTTTTGACTTCAAGCACGGTAAATTTTACCGACAAGCAGAAAGCACACACGCAATTTTGGGCAATTTACGAAAGACCGCCACGCGAAGATTATTGGGATTACATAATGAAGCGGCGTGATTTGCTTGTGCCACAGGACGTGCGGGAAAGAAAGGGAAGTTTTTTTACTCCGCAAAAATGGGTGGAATTGTCGCAAAAGTATATTGCCGATGTCCTTGGCGAAAACTGGCAGGATGAGTATTATGTGTGGGACTGCGCAGCAGGAACGGGCAATCTCCTGGCAGGGCTAACAAACAAATACAATATCTGGGCATCCACGCTAGACAAAGCCGATATGGATGTTATGCACGATAGAATAGAAAACGGGGCGAATTTGCTGAAAGAGCATTGTTTTCAATTTGATTTTTTGAACGATGACTTTGACAAGCTGCCCGAAGGCTTGAGAAAAATCATTGACGACCCAAAGAAACGCAAGAAACTTGTTGTCTATATAAATCCACCTTTTGTAGAAGCTGCTTCTGCTAATAGAAAAGGTAATAAGAAGGGGGTTAGCAAAAGTAAAATACAAAAAAAATATAAATCATTGCTTGGGAAAGCAAGTAATGAAAAGTTTGCTCAGTTTTTGGTGAGAATTTATATAGAAATAGAAGGTTGTTTTTTAGCGAATTTTTCAAAATTGAAAAACTTGCAGGCAGCTAATTTTTCAGATTTTCGAAATTTCTTTCTAGCGAAACTTGAAAAATTTTTTGTTGTACCTGCTGATACCTTTGATAATGTACCAGGAGAATTCCCAATAGGATTTCAAATTTGGGATACAAATATAAAGAGGAAATTTGAATATATAAATGCGGATATATACGATGGAAAAGGACATTTTATAGGACAAAAAGGATTTTATTCTTACGAAAATGTTAAATATATAAATGATTGGTATAGACAATTCTATGATGCCAAAGGTAATGAAATTGGTATTCTAAATACGAGAGGAAATGATTTTCAAAATCAAGATCGTATTTATATATCATCAAAAAATAATTTCAATCACACAAGTATAATTACATCAAAAAATTTAATCACTGCTTGTATTTATATTGTCGTTCGTCATTGTATCCCTAAAACTTGGCTTAACGACCGAGATCAATTTCTTTATCCAAACGATGGTTGGAAAACTGACTATGAATTTCAAAACGATTGCCTTGCTTTTGCGTTATTTCACGATCAAAATAGAATTTCTGCCGCAAATGGCATAAACCACTGGATTCCATTTATAGAATGGGATGTTGAGGCAAAAAATAATTTCAAAAGCCATTTTATGACCGATTTCATCGCAGGTCCCAAACACTTCATTGTCGCTGAAGCTCCTAGCTTATTTTACAATGCCAGTCCTGGTGGTGGAGGCGGTGCTAGCAGTAACACAGGAAAAACGTTGCATAATAAAAAAACGGCACTTAAATTTTCAAAAACGGCAAAAAATGTTTTCAAAGCAGGGTTAGAATTATGGAAATATTACCACGCGCAGCCAAAATGCAACGTAAATGCAAGTTTATACGATATTCGCGAGCATTTTCAGGGTAGGAATGCTCAGGGCAAAATGAACAATAAAAGCGATGATGATAAATATAATGAGTTGATAGGAGATTTGCGTTCTGCGCTTAAAGAGCTTGCCCAGAAAATAGAACCTAAGGTTTATGAGTATGGTTTTTTGAAAGGGTAGCCAAACCGATGGCGTTCCTCCGTTAGATATTTACTAAGTTACCACTATGAAAATATCCATTTTAGGGGCAGGTAGCTGGGCGCTTGCGCTTGGCAAGGTGCTGCACAAAAACGGGCATAGCGTTGTTTTTTGGACCCCTTCTGCCAAGGAAGCGGAGCTTTTGGCAAAAGAAAGGGAATATAAAGATAAATTGCCTGGGGTGGAGCTTCCGCCTGAGTTTAAATATTTGACGGATATGGCAAAAACAGCTGAAAATGCGGATATGATAGTCCTTGCCGTGCCAAGCCAGTTCATGGAAGGCACTGCCAAGTCCCTTGGCGAGTGCGATGTCCCTAAAAAAATCCCGATAGTTGCAAACGCAACCAAAGGCATATCCGAAAGCTCCTTGAAAACCATGAGCGAGGTGATTTTATCAAACGTAAAGTGGCTTTCCGAGGAAGAGATAGCCACGCTCAGCGGGCCAACGCACGCGGAGGAAGTTGCGAGAGGGGTTTATTCCGCCATAGTTGCTGCTAGCAGAAACGAGGTTTGCGCAAAAATTGTCCAGGAGGCATTTAGCAACAAAACGCTGAGGGTTTATACCTCGCAAGACATAATTGGCGTTGAGCTTTGCGGCAGCGTTAAAAATATAATAGCCATTGCAGGTGGAATTGTGGATGGCTTGGAAGCAGGGGTTGGAGACAACACAAAAGCTGCGCTCATAACAAGGGGGCAGGCGGAAATTTGCAGGCTGGGCGAGGCTTTGGGGGCAAACCCGCGCACATTTTCGGGGCTTGCCGGCATTGGCGACTTAATTGTTACATGTATGTCGCTCCACAGCAGGAACCGCTTTGTTGGCGAGCAGATAGGCAAGGGCAAAACCTTGGATGAGGTTTTAGCGAATATGAAAATGGTGGCAGAGGGAGTTCCAACCGCGCATAGCACTTATGAGCTTGCCAAAAAGACCAATGTTGAAATGCCCATTGTAAACGCGGTTTACGAAGTGCTTTTTAAACAGAAAAACCCACGTGACGCTATAGAAGCCCTTATGTCTAGGGAACTGAAAGCGGAGTAATTGGCTAAGGAAAATTCTATATTCAACAAGATTATGTCCGTTCCTGCTCCAGAAATTAGGCTGGCTATACTTTTTGCCTCCGCTTTTGCCATATCGCTTTTTGTGGTGGTTATTATAATAATGCACTCCCTTGGCAATATGGAAAACCATTTAAGGCGTATGGAGCATATAATTTCAAAAGAGATAATTTTGCGCTATAATAGGCAGGTTAATTATTACAAGCAGCAAAAACAAAGAGCGCTTGCCCAGCAGGAACGTGAGAAAAGAGCGGAAGCTCTCATCGCAATTCCTCTTGTGCGGACTATAGAGCAAAAGATGAAGGAGCGTTTGTAGGAGGCCTGGAATGAGCGGTACCCTCTTTGTATTCAGTGCGGCGAGCGGTGCTGGAAAAACCACGCTCATAAACAGGGTTATGCCTAATTTCCCAAACGTGGTGTATTCAGTTTCTGCAACAACGCGAAACCCTCGCCCTGGCGAGGTGGACGGTGTGCATTATTTTTTTAAAACAAAAGAGGAATTCAAAAAAATGATTGAGCAAAATGAACTCATTGAATGGAACGAGGTTCATGGCAATTATTATGGAACGCCCAAATTTTTTGTTGAGCAAAAATTAAAAGAGGGTAGGGATGTAGCTTTGGATTTGGACGTTTTTGGAAAAGTCAATTTTGACAAGGTTTATCCGCAGGCGGTGGGTATTTTAGTTTTGCCGCCTAGCATGGACGAGTTGGAAAAGAGATTAAGAGCCAGAAGCACAGAAACAGAGGAATCCTTGAAACTCAGGTTGGAAAACGCGAAAAAAGAGACAGAATTTGCCACCACCCAGGGCAAATATCAGCATGTGATTTACAACGGCGATTTGGAAACTGCGGTTGCGGAACTCAAAGGCATAATGGAAAAATACAGCTCTTTCAAATCCTCTATCCAAAGCGGGTCTTGAGAATAAACCAACTGCAAAGCCTCGCCCAAAATCTTTTCGTTATTATAAGGGCCAGTGCTTAAATCCGCATTTATATCTGGTTTAAATGTGAATTTTTCGCTGCGGCCTGCACGGTTGCTTTTCAGCAGCCTCTCCATATAGGCAACTCGCAGAGGTTTAAGCTCTTTTAGGGTTTGGGCGTTGCTCAGGTTCTTCAAAATGTATTGCTTTTCCAATTCCGGGAAACGGCGGGCATCTGTTGTTAGTTTTGTCTGCAAATTGCTGCGTATGTTTTTTACAACTGAGTTTTCCGCTTGTGTTTTTTGAGCAACGGCAGTTGCATTTTCCGCATTTTCAGCGGATTTTTCCATAAGGGATTTTAGCCTTGCCTGCAATAGATCCGCCTCTCTGTTCAAACCCGCGCTTCTGAAATACGCAACTTTTTCTTGCAACTTTTTTTTGAGAGTTTCGCTGTAAAAGCTCATTTAGCCTCTCTGTTTAAAAACTCGGTTAGAATTTCCTGAAGGCGGAGCGAATTTTCGTTCATGGCCTCTGCGGCAGTTTCCTGAACTTTTACAAAGGCTTCTTCAAATTTTTGCATGAATTCCTTTTGGGTGTTCAGCTCTTTTTCTTCGTTTGGGATTTGCGCGAGCAGTTTTTCTATGGCCTTGTGGAAGGTTTCCAAGCCGCTTTGGAATTCGGCTTCGTTTACCCTTATAAGCGTGGCGGTTTCTTGCAGGGATTTTATCAAATCGTTTTGAGTATTCACAACGCTTTGCAATAACTCTGCGGTTATGGCCGCCGGCGTGGCAGGTATGCTGATGTTTTTTACAGCTTCCACAACGGGGTTCAAATCCAGAACAACTTCCTTCGCTGGCGGGATTTCGATTTTGGGGAATTCCATTTTTGGGAACTCGATTTTTTGCGGAGCTGGTATGTTGATGTTTTTAACAGCTTCCACAACGGGGTTCAAATCCAAAACAAATTCTTTCGCTGGCGGGATTTCAATCTTGGGAAACTCGATTTTTTGCGGAGCTGGTATGTTGATGTTTTTTACAGCTTCCACAACGGGGTTCAAATCCAGAACAACTTCCTTCGCTGGCGGAATTTCGATTTTCTGCGGGGGCGGTATGCGGATATTTTTCAGTTCCTTTATAATTTTATGTTGCACATACAGAAGCACCACGATGAGGAGCAATGTAGAAGCGATAGTGACTATTTCGAGCATGTTTTATCCCAAGGGTAATGAATGTTGCCTGCTGCTAAAACCCCTTGCATACAAAGCCCATTTTTTGGAATAGAATTTGCAGATGTAAAAAGAGATTTTAGATACATGATGAAAAATTTTTGAATAATATAGATTTAAAATAGAATTGCAATCGTCATTTGCCATTATAGTCTCCAAAAATTCCCGCCTCGCCATATCCGGCATGGAATTTCTTATATCGTCAAAATGCTTTTCCTCGTAATTTTGAAAAGAGCCTTCAATGCTAGGGAGTATTTTTGAGTAGGAATCGGCGGGGCAGTTCTTATGCCATATCTTGCGGATGCCATCCTGCAAAAGGTCAACCCGCCCATTCAAGGTGACTAGGTGTTTTTGGGCATCGCCAACCATCAAGTGAACTGTGTTTAGGTAAAGCGCCCTTGCCAACCTTTCCCTCTCTTTTGGGTTTTTGCTCTTTTTAATTTCTTCCGCGCCCTTTGCTATGGCTTTAGCCATGCCTTCTAGCTCAAACCTCTGCTGCCATTTGGAATGCCACTCATAAAGCCGTTCCATAAATTTCTGTTCCAATTCGGAAAAGCCCTCGTGCGCCATGAGCCACGCCGCCTGGCTCTGCGAAATATGCTCGCTATGCGGGAATTTTTCCGGATGCTGACCCACCCATTCCAGATGCTCGGAGAGAACCGTGACAAAAGCGGCATCCATGCCGCGAGCTAATTCAGCGTAGGAGAAATTATTAGGCAGGTTCACAATGTTTTATTTCTTTATACCCAGTAATTTCTCTATATCGGCCTTAACGTCTTTTAGGCCTTCGTTTTCTAGGCTTGTATGGCGAACGATCTTTCCGTCAGAGAAAACCAAATATAGCCTGGGTACATAGCCATCGCCGTATTTTTTTGCGAAATCTCCGTTGTCTTGAAAGAACGGAATAGAAGCGTTATGTTCTTCCATAAACATCATAATATCCCTTTTGCCAACGCCGCTAACGGCAATGGCTATGCTGGTAAGGCCTCTTTGCTCATATTCCTTTGCCACCTGCTGAATGCCGTTATAGCTTTTTTTGCAATGCGGGCAGTGTGGGCTAAAATAATATATCATAAGGGGGCGGCTGCTGAATACCGAAAATGGCATATTAGAGTCTTTTATGCCTGTCAACGAAACGCTGAAATCCATAACGAGCTGCTGCTTGCCCGTTGAATCAGTCATATAGGTTGTCACCGGTTTTGCGCCAGGTAGCATCTGCGCATCGCAAAACACGCAGAAAAGAGCTAAAAGAAAAACTAATTTACGCATACATAACTCCTAAATTATAGGGGTAATATAGCAATTTTTCGGTCAGGATTTTGTATGTTCAGTTATGTTCCATTCCCTCAAATTTCTCTGGCTTGATTTTGTCGCTTTTCTGCGGCAAGATTTTAAACCCCTGCCTTATATTTATACCTTTACGGTAATTGTTATTGCTTTAGTTTTTGTTTACTCAACAAAACTCGGCTATAGCCTAGGTAAGTGCAATATACCAACGCCTAATCGCTTTGTAAACGGCATTTTGCTGTTTTCGGGGCTGTATTTTTTGATTGCGGTTCCAGTGCTGATTATGCAGGGGCAATACAAATCCATTCCCAAGCTGCATTTCTACCTCAAGGGCCTGGCTCTGACGGCAGCAATCGGCGTAACGAATGCTTTTTTGTGGCGCAACTATATTGATTTTTCCTCTTTTTCGCGCCTAGAGAAATCTTATCTTATAAGACTTTTATGGTGCAGCCGTGTTTTGATCATTGAACTGCCGTTGCTCCTGCTCTTGCGATTTTTTGTGGACAGGCAGCAAAAGGGGTTGTACGGTTTATGCCGCGGCAACCATCATATAAAAGCCTATATGTGGCTGTTTGTTCTGGTGCTGCCCATTCTAATAGGCGTTTCGTTTACCCACGGTTTTAGGGCTTACTACCCTATGGGCAAGGTGTGGCTATATGGGGATGGCTTGTTTGGCTACCCTGCGTGGGCGAATTTGCTGGTGCTGGAGCTGGCGTATTTGGCGCGGTTTGTGATGGTGGAGCTTGTTTTTCGCGGGGCATTGGTTGTAGGCATGGGGAATGTAATGTCGCGTTCAGCGGTGCTGCCAATGGTGGCGGTGTATGTGGCTTTGCATTTCAACAAACCTATCTTGGAAACTACTTCGGCAATATTCGGCGGCTTTTTTCTAGGCGCATTGGCGTACCAAACCAAGCACATCTGGGGCGGGGTTATAATTCATATAAGCGTAGCTTTTGCCATTGAAGCGGTGCGACTGGCGCAGTATTATGCTTGGGGATGGAAGTAGGGTTAAATTTTTCTACATTACCCGCATTATGGCTTTAATGTCCAAACCTTATACCCAAGGGTCTAGGTGGCGTTGAGGTTGCTCCTCGACTCCTTGTTCCAAAGAAATGTCAATAAAGTGTATAATTCAATTAAAAGGGGAAAAACGCCGAAATTTCGCGAATTTGGGCGTTTTTTTATCCTTCTCCCCCTGTTTTCACCCTATTGCCCATTTGAAATTCAGCACGCATTGATCATCCCGAACTATCTTATCACTCGCCTTGCTTTGCAGATCCGGCATTTATATCGCTGTTTGCCGGTAGAATTTTTACCAGCCTTCACCATTAGGTTTCTACATATTTCACACTTGAATTTATAGATGTTTCCCATATAATTTTACTCCTCAAAGTAAAACTATGCTAGAAAACCCCCGTAGTTATCGGCTTTAGGCTCGTTTTTATATCCCAAAAATGGCAATTAACTCAAATTTTAAGGCATCCAACGTTTTATGGCTTGATATTCTTTGCTTTGGAGTTTTTCTTTCCAAAAATTGTCTTTGGTCATTTTTGCTAGGTTTGCAACCGCGCACCAATAGCGAATGCTGTTGGGCGAGCGTTTGGCGTAAAAGGCTTCGCTCTGCTTGTATATGGAAACCGCCTCTTCAACACGCCCCATTTTAAAGAGTATATCCGCTTTGGTTTGCGTGAATACGGGGTGTTCGGGATATTTTTCTAATATGGAATTGACTATTTCCAAAGCTGCGGAATGTTTTTTATTGTCGTAGAGCATCCATATAAGGGAATTCCCAAAAACAGGGGAGAACATTTTGCTCTGCTCAAAACCGATTTTTAAATCCGCCATATAAGTTTTTCTTTTAGAGCTTACAAACGGAAGCCAGTTTGTTAAGGCATCCGAATAATATCCGTAAATTGAGTAAAAGGCTTTTGAATCCAAATCCTCTCTTTTCGCAAAAATCAGGGCAGCTTCCCTGGTTTCCTTTATGCTCTTTATTGTATTCCCTAAAATGGAGTTCAATAAACCAATTTCATAGCGGCGGAGCGGTTCCCAAAAATCACCCGCTTGGCATTTTGTTAAAACAGATAAAGCGGAATCTAAATCCAAGGTATCTCCAAGGTCATCAAAACGGCTGATGAACACAATTCCTTTTAACACACAAGTGTTTGAGTCGTTCTGCGGAAGTTTGGAAATTTCCTTAAACGCCTCGCTGTATTCCGTTTTGTAAATACGTTCCAAAACAGATTCTGCATTTGATGCAAAAACTGTCTGAACTAGAATTAGCAGAATTTTTTTCAAGCGATTACCAAAAGATGATTTTCTATCCTAAAGCTAAAACTATAAAAAAATGCCTTTAATATAGCCTTTCTTTTTTCTTTTTCGCTCTTTACCCAGCCATCTATGTGATACCTCTTTTCCATTTTGCTTATTCTGATGAAACAATCATCATCGTTTACTGTTTTTATTATTCTTATGCTTGGTCGGATTTTAATATCCAGATTTATTTTTTTTATGGAAAATTTAGATAAAGCTCTATAAATATCTTTTGGGGTATCCTTGGCAGAATAAAAACCCGTGATATAAACTTCTTGATTTTTACACTCAACATGGCAGCAACAGATGTGTATATTGTTTTTCAGCAATTCCTTGTATATATCATTTGAATTTAAAATTGACCTTTCCACAACAACGTGTACAATGGAACAACGAGCCTGCGGAATGGAAGAAATTATTTTATTCAACTCGCTGATGCTGTTGAAATTTTGGACAGAACAGCTGATATTTAAAACTTTTGCACGGGAGTAAATTCGTAAATTGCGAAAGTATGGAATATCTCGGCATCGCCATTGCGCATTTAGCACCAAAAGTTTATCCGTTAGATAATTGATTTTGTTTTCGCAGGGACATTTTTCAATATCCCCGTTTTCGAATTTAATGATGATTTTTTGCCTTTCATTGAATTCCAAACCTATAACCTCGCCAGTACGTTCCATTCTCGTATGGTAAATTTTCTCTCCAATGCGGGCACCCTCGCCATTTTGCGGAAACAGCCTGTAAAAAACATCGGTATTCTTCTCATTGAAAATCTCTTTAAAATCAACCTGAATATCAACTTTTTCGTTGTTCTGTTTTTTGAGCGTTATCTGCGGCATTGTCGCGCCGTAAATTCTATTTACGTTTTCTATCATGCACAGTTTTTCCGTTGGATGAAAAACTCGGTCGCCCGCTTCCAAACTTCCCTTTCCCCAAATTTTGCAAAGCTCAAGCGTTGGCTCTTCCTGCAATTCCGAGAATTCATTTGTGGCATAGATAGCCGTACCACCACATTCCTCGCATCTGCAAAACAAGGGTTTATACGGAGGGATTTTGTTCTTTTCGTAATTTTTATCGTATTTTTCTTGGGAAAAGATTTTGAATTTTTTTATTTGTGCACATTTTGCGCAAAATATATTGCAATCAAAAAAATGTATGGGGAAAAGCGAAGCATCAGTTGACACGGTGTAACCTAAAAATACATTCTTCCCTGCCAATACATTCTATAATTTCCCAAAGCCCTGGACCAGCGCCAACTCCGCTAATCGCAAGCCTCGCAGGTTGCGCAAGCATTCCCAGTTTAACCCCGCTGCTCTCGCAAACATTCATAAATGCAGTTTCAATGTTTTTTATGTTGAAATTTTCATCTGAAATTTTTTCCAATTCCTTTGAAATTAAATCTATGTGTTTGGGGCTTTGCTCCGTCCAGTACTTTGCCTTAGATTTTTCATCTATGATTTTTTCAGGGCGTTCAAAAAAGTAATTGGACATCGCTGGCAGTTCAGTTGTGAATTTTAAGCGAGGTTTTAAAAGCGCGGCAGTTTTCAAAAATTTGCTTTCGTCTTTTTCGTTTGGGTAAAGTTTTTTCAATTCCTCTGCAAAATATGAATCAGGCAATAGCCTTATGTGCATTCCGTTCATCCATTCAAGTTTTTTTTCGTCAAAAGCAACCGCTTTTGGGTGAATGCGTTCCAGAGAAAAAGTCTCTATCATCTCATCTAAGCTCATCACTTCCCTATCGTCTCCGGGGTTCCAACCAAGGAGCGAGAGAAAATTCACAAGCGCGTGCGGCAAATAACCCAAATCCCTGAAATCGCCAACGGATGCGGCTCCCTTGCGCTTGGAGAGCTTGCCGCCACCGGGGGCCAAAATCACAGGCAGGTGGCAAAAGAGCGGGGCTTCCCAGCCAAAAGCATTGTATAGCAAAACGTGTTTGGGCGTGCTGCTTATCCATTCATCGCCTCTGAGCACGTGGCTTGTTTGCATATAATGGTCGTCAACAACGCTTGCCAGATGGTAAGTTGGGAATTTATCCCTTTTTAATAACACAAGGTCGTCTAAATCTTTGTTTGGGGTTTCTATTTCGCCTCTTATCAAATCGTTGAATTTTGTGACGCCGTCCAGCGGACTTTTGAACCTAACCACAAATTTTTCGCCAGCTTCTATTTTCTTTTTTGCTTCTTCCAGCGGTAGCTCTCTGCAATGGCGGTCGTAGCCGTGTTCCAAGGTTTGCAGACGTTCTTCTGTGCAAAAGCAGTAGTAGGCATTGCCGCTATCTATGAGTTGCTGCGCTGCTTTGCCGTAAATCTCCAAACGCTCGCTCTGGAAGTAAGAGCCAAATTCCCCGCCTACTTCGGGACCTTCGTCCCAGTTTAGGCCAAGCCATTTTAGGTCTCGCAATAAATCTTTTAATGCTTCTTCGTTGTATCTTTTGCGGTCTGTGTCTTCTATGCGCAGGTAAAAAGTTCCGCCTGTGGCTTTTGCGAATAGGTAATTGTAAATAGCGGTACGCGCGCCACCAACGTGCAGATAACCAGTCGGGCTTGGCGCGAAGCGAACTCTAACAGGCTTTGTCTTTTGCTCCATTGTTTTTTATGCGGTCGAAAGGACTTGAACCTTCATTCCCTTTCAGGAGTCAGCACCTCAAGCTGATGCGTCTACCAATTCCGCCACGACCGCTAAACTGTCCAATTTTTAGCCAATGGCTACTCTTCGCCGCCGCTTTGCTGTTTAGGAAGGTTAAAGTTTCCGTCTAAGACTGCGCCCTGCCCAGTGCTCATGGCTTCTTTTTGCAAAGCCGAAGTCTGGCTGCCTAGCTCCTGCTTTGTTGCCATAACGCTCAAAGAGAGCAGCACAACAAACAAGGAAAAAGCCACATAGCGAGTGAGCTTTTGAATGAATGTAGCCGCACCCGCCGTTGAAAACGCCGATTGCGCGGTCATTCCGCCAAGCCCTGCCAAGCCGCCCATTTTATCATTTTGCACAAGAACGAGCAATATGAGCAAAACGCACAGAATCACGTGCGCAACAATTAAAATCCAAAAAAAAACACTCATTTTTTCTCCGCTGCTTCAATTATAGAAAAAAACGTATCGGCTTTCAGAGATGCTCCGCCAATCAAGCCGCCGTCTATGTCGTTTTGAGCCAAAAGGCCAGCCGCGTTGTCCGGCTTCATGCTGCCGCCATATTGTATGCGGATAGCCTCCGCCACAGACTCCCCGTAGATTTTCGCTACCAAGGAACGAACATATTTTTGGGCTTCCTGTGCCTGCTCGTCCGTTGCCACAACGCCTGTGCCAATAGCCCAGACAGGTTCGTAGGCGATTACGGTTTTAAGGGCATCTTCTTTGGAGATGTCTTTATAAGCTCCGTTTACCTGTGCCGTCAAAACGCTTTCCAGCTTGCCACCATTGCGCTCGTCCAAGGTCTCCCCGATGCAGATAATGGGTTTTAGGCTTGCGCTCAGAACCTTTTTTGCTTTTTTATTGACTGTTTCGTCTGTTTCGTGGAAATACTGCCTTTGCTCGGAATGCCCGATTATGACATATTCCACGCCAATTTCCTTTACCATATCTATAGATACCTTGCCTGTATAGGCGCCCTGGTTTTCCCAGTGGATATCTTGAACGGCGAGTTTCACATTGCTGCCCTTGATTATATCGGCCACTTTTGCGGTAGCCAAATATGTGGGTGCAATAACTATCTCGGTTTTTGAAATGCCTTTGGATTTTTCAACAATTTCCTTCGCCAGAGCCACGCTCTCAGCAACGGTTTTGTTCATTTTCCAATTTCCAGCTATTATGTAACTTCTCATATAATCTCCTGTGGAGGTAAGAATATAGAAAATACCGTTGTTATTGAAGAATTGAAAGAGTGAAAAATCCCCGCTTTTAGCGGGGATTTCGTTTAATTTAGTTCCTTTTTATAAAATATCCTAGAAATAGACTTGGATTTTATCTTTCAGCTTGTGAATATGGGTTGCAGATGTTGGAATTTTTAAGGCTGTTATGACATCTATTCTAGTCTTGTCCCTAAAGATTTTACGTGAGCAACTATTATTGCCAATTTATCGTTATCTGTGTTAGTTCCATATTTATTCACCTCAAATTAATTTTATTTCTTCGCCTTCAGAAACAACCTCAACAGGAGTTTTTTTTATAAATTTTTCCATATTCGGAAAATTTACTTTTTTACACTCTTCAAATTTGTTGTAAAAAAAATTTAAATTATCAATATAGTTTATAAATTGGCGAATGGTTTCCCATTTACCAATTTTTGAAGAAAATCTCTGAATTTCGGAAAACGTTGTTGGTTGTGTTTGTGGAATAAAAAAACTGAAATGACGATTTTTCCTATCATATCCATTCAATAAACTACAAGTTTCAATTTTTTTAGTTTTGTTATCTAATTCAGGTAATTTAAAATTTTGAGTATTTTCATCCATGCATAAAACTAACGCTATATAATTTGGGTCATCTTCTTTTTGAAGAATTGCAAAATCTACAGAATTTTCCTTAATGCCACATTTACCTATATTCTTACAAGGACAAGTTTTTAAATTGAGTGGACATATATTGCAAGAACAAGGAGTTATTCTCTTATAATCAGTAGATTCAATATTCACTATAGTTATCTAAGCTCCAATATTTTCAAACAGTTTTTTGTTATCTTCCGACATTTTGTTTACGGTTGTCATCATAGGATCAACAATGAAATATCCATTTTCGTGAATTTCAAGTTTCTCAACGAAGGAAGTCTCTTTATTATTATTGGTTTTAAAAACATAGACCGCAACGTCGTTCATACTAAAACAAGGTAATTCATTTAGATGTTCTTTGCCTTTTTTTACTGCTCTGTCATTCAATAATACAGTACAAATTCTGTCTAAGATGTAAGTGCTGTGCGTTGAAATAAAAAATGCACTTTCTTTTTTTGTTTTTCTAACCTTGTTAAGTTCTTCAAAAAGAAATTTAATGACCTGCAATTGATTATCTGGAAAAAGATGAGCATCTGGTTCTTCAATAAACAAAGAAGTTAAAGGTTTTTCTTTTATATAATCCATATCGCAAATTAAAGGCAATAGATAAAGGTTTTCTGCCTGTCCACTTGCCAAGTTATCTGATGTTCTTTCAATATCACTCTTATTTCTGAAAATAAGCTCTTCTCCATTTTTCTCTACATTACAAATATCTAAAATATCTTCTAAATCTTTTTTTATTTTATCAAGACTTTTATTTGAACTTCTTTCTAATCCATTAAATTTGGAAAGAAATTTCTTTTTGTAATCTAAAAACCTTTTTAAAAAATAGTCTTTTTGTATATAACTAACATTTTCATCAAGTGGTTTTACCGAAGCTAAAGTTCTACAAGCGGGAATAAATACAGGATTTAAAGGAAAAAAATTTGTAAGCTCATTATTTTCTAAATTGATAGAAGGTTCCCACTTGATGTTTTCTTTTTCTTTATCCCAACTTGCTTTTAACTTAAAAATACTACCTTCCTTTGAATCTTTTATTCCGAAGGAATAATTTAACTGGATGTTTTCCGATATACAAGTTTTTTTCTCACTATCTTTTTTTATAAAAAATATTTCATTGAATTTCTCATTCAATGCCGACGAAATGTCCTTTTTTTCTCGCTTTGCTTCTTCCAAAAAAAATGGAGCCTTCTCAAAAAAATAAAGCAATTTCATAGCAATGCTTTTACCACATGCTGTAGGTCCTATAAGCACGTTGAAATTTTCAATGTCCCAATCAAAATTTATGATTGAGAAAAAATTGCGGATGGACAGTTTTTCTTCAAACTGTCCTTCAAATATCTTATCTTCCATTGTAGAAGTTTTCCTTTTGAATTTTATGACCGAAGTCATTCAACTGAACTTTACTGTTGTAGTATCCAATACTAACAGGATTTTTTAAATGTTTAAAATTATGCGCCATTACGAATTCGAGCCCCTTGATAAGTCTTGGGCAACAATCATTATAACTACATAAAATAGTACTTTATTAAGATTACATAGGGCTGATAAAAATTCAGCCCCTCCAAAAGCCAATTTTTTAACAATCGTCATAATCCGATATAAATATAGAAAAAATTCCGCAAATTTTTAAGAAAATCTTTAAACAGACCTTGAGTACGAGGTTTGAGACTTTTATATGAAAGCTCCCTAACCTTTCAGTACGGGCTCTTTTTCTCTCTTTACAGTAAAGGTGGGCTTCTGGCAAACTTCATTGCAATGACAGGGTACTGCAAAATTTCGGGAAATATTCAAGAAAATTGGTATAGGCTACCTAAAATGAACAAGGTTATGGATTAGTAAATTACGCTATTATGCACCAAAAAAAGCTCAGTTTTATAAAGAAAAAGCTGGATGAGTTATATCCCAAGCCAGCGATTCCGCTCAACCACGCGGATGCGTTTTCGTTTTTGGTTGCGGTTGTGCTTTCTGCGCAGTGCAAGGATTCCGTTGTGAATACGGTTACGCCGGCACTTATGGCAGCAGCCCCGACCCCGCAAAAAATGGCAGAAATGCCGCAGCAAAAAATTTATTCCCTTATAAAATTGTGCGGGTTAGCTAAGAACAAAAGCAGGTTTCTAAAAGAACTCTCAAAGATAATAGTTGAAAAGCACGGCGGCAAAGTGCCGAATTCTTTTGAGGAGTTGGAGGCTTTGCCGGGCGTTGGGCATAAGACGGCAAGCGTTGTTATGTCCCAAGTTTTTGGAGTTCCTGCTTTTCCCGTTGACACGCATATACACAGGCTGGCTTGCAGATGGGGGTTAAGCGATGGCAGCTCCGTTTTGCAAACGGAAAAAGATTTGAAAGCTGCGTTCCCAAAAAACGAGTGGCAACGTAGGCATTTGCAAATTATTTACTACGGACGCGAGTTTTGCCCCGCAAGAGGGCATAGCTTGGAAAAATGCGAGATTTGTAAATTTTTGAAGTGACCTTATTTCTATCTTACCAAAATGAAAAAACCCTGTCTTATTCTTATCCCCATTATTCTCCTAGCTTGCGGGGGGCAAGGTTCATCGGGGGGAATGGGTAGAGAAGCTCCTCCTTGCAATGATTGCCGCAGTGGGCAAGCGGTTAGTTTTGATATAAAAAAGAATAATTCTTATAGGGAATGGAAAAACGAAAATTTGGTTTTGGACTCTGGTGAGTTGATAGGCGTTTTGCCATCTTTGAATGTTATTGCTAACTCACCCGAAAAATGCGACTATTGCCACAGCTTTAGCGAGAGTGCGGTTGAATTTGATTTTGCGGCGAGAGAGGATTCTATTCTGAGGACTTGGTTTCCCAATAACGAGCGTGTTTTGCTTTTCCCAGGTTCTCACGTGCCAGCAAAGGATTCCGTGGAATTTTGGAAGGCTTTTGCAAATTTAAGGGAAATTCCTCTGAATGAGAACAAAGAGCTGAGAGGGTTTTTGAGAAAATTGGGGCAACGCTACAAGGTTCGTTATTTGGTTTTTGCGTCTTTTATTGAGGTGAATTTAAAGAATAGAAAAACTTTTGACTGGGAAAGCGAGTGGAGCCTGTGGGATACCAAGGGCGGCGAACTCCTGTTTTGGGATTATCAGAATTTAACGGTGAAGAGCAAAAATTCTGCCCCTGTGGATAGGGGCTGGGCAGCTTGTTTTATTCCCCGCTGACCCAAACATGCTTTGAACCGAAAATGGAAATTAGTTTTTTTAGGTTTTCCCTTGTTGGCATAACTTTGTATTTATCCGTTTCCATTTTGTATTTGCAGTCGTTGTTGCCTAAAACGTGAAAACAGAGCGAAGCACCTTTTTCCTTGTTGTGTTCTTTAAAGAAATTTTCTATCTCGGAGTTTTGCTTGGAATTGAGAAGGGTGGAATCCATTTCTATATGAAATGTTTTTGCTTGCTTTATTTTATCTTCCAAAAAATCTATGGAGTTCAGCATCAGTTGCGGCTTGCCGTTGAAAGTGGATATTTTCAGCTTGCCGCTTGCCATAACAAGAGAACCCTCAAAAATTTTCTCCTTTAAACTTTTTACCTTTTCTGTCCCTTGCCATTTGTCCGTTCCGCAAAAGGCTTCCAGTTTCCCGTGCTTGTCTTGCAAGGTTAAAATCGCTATTTTTTTGCCGTCTTTGGTTGGCTTTTCGCTTACACTGCTCACAAGAGCGCCTATTTTTACATTTGAATCCATTCGCTCGTTGATTTGCACATTATCGGAAAGCTCAAAATCCGCAAAGCCCTTGATTTCCGCATAGTATTCATCCAGCGGATGCGCGCTTATCTGCACACCCAAAACTTTTTGCTCTTTTAAAAGGCTGTCCAAAAACGGCCAGTCCGCCTCTGTTTCCAAAGCGGGTTCCGCTTCCAAAGCCGAACCGAATAACGCCATCTGCGAGGATTTTTTTTCCACCTTCCAAGCCGAAGCGTCTGTTAGGGCTTTTTCCACCGATGCAAATTTCTGTGCCCGCGTTCCGGGCAAGGAATCCAAAGCACCCGCCGTTGTTAAACTCTCCAACGCGATTTTGTTTATAGTTACCTTTTCAAATAAATTGAGCCGCCTTGTCAAATCAAAAATGCTTTTATAGTTGCCGTTATTTTTTCTCTCCAATTCAATGTCGTGTGCCACAACTTCTCCGCAGCCCTTTATCTGCGAAAGCCCCCATCTTATAGCCTTGCCATCAACGGAAAATGCTGAATTTGACCTATTCACATCGGGCGATAACACTTCAATTCCCATTCTTTTGCACTCCTCAACAATCATCGGCAAATGGTCTATTTTTTCTACGCTCATAACCGCTGCCATATATTCCCGTGGGAAATTGGCTTTGAGATACGCGGTTTGGTACGCCACATAAGCGTAGGTTGCGGAATGGCTTTTGTTGAATGCGTATCCGCAGAAGGGGATTAGGTCTTCCCAAATTTTTTTCAAAAGCGGCTCGCTGTAACCTCTGTTCTTTCCGTTCTCAAAAAATTCGGGTTCCATAACATCCATATCTTTTTTTTCTTTTTTTCCCATAGCGCGCCGCAATAAATCAGCTTTGCCAAGAGAGAACCCAGCTAAAATTTGCGCTATCTGCATAACCTGTTCCTGAAAAACAATAACCCCATAAGTTTCCGCTAAAACTTGCTTTAAACTTTCGTGGTAGCAATTTATAGCTGCGGGGTCGCTTTTTCCTCTTATGTATCTTGGAATATTATCCATTGGGCCTGGGCGGTAGAGGGCGTTCATAGCTATTAAATCTTCAAGGCAACTGGGTTTTAATTCCTGCAAGTATCTGCGCATCCCAAAGGATTCAAATTGGAATATGCCAACCGTGTTCCCTTCCCCGAACAGGTCAAAAGTTTTTGAGTCGGTTAATGGAATATGATTTACATCTAATTTTTGTTTTCTTGTTTTTTCAATGGTTTGAACTGCCTCTTGTATTATGGAAAGGTTGCGAAGCCCAAGGATATCCATTTTCAGCAAGCCTATTGCCTCTGCATAGTGCATATCGTATTGAACAACGGCAACTTCATCTTCATTTGAACTGAGCCTATAAATCGGGACAAGATCCGTCATATTGCAAGGTGCTATTATGAGTGCGGCGGCGTGGGTGCCGGAATTGCTTATCAAATTTTCCAACTGAAGAGCCAAATTCCAAAATTCCCTGTATTCGTCTGTGCTCTCTATCAGAGAATCCAAATCTTCATCTTGCTTTCGCACATTTTTCAAATTCACTTTATCAGAGCCTTTTATAACCTCTCCTTTTTCATCGGTTAAAGGCGCGAGCTTAAATGGAATTTTATCCGCAAAGGCTTCAACATCTCCTCTTGATATATCTAGCACTCGCCCAACCGCCCACAAAACCGCTTTTGCTTTCATTCGGCCATAAGTTACGAGCTGCGCTACATTTTCCTCTTTATATTTATTCGTGATATATGTTATAAGTTTTTGCCTATCAATATCGGAAACATCAATATCTATATCGGGCATAGAGGGGCGTTCTGGATTTAAGAACCTTTCAAAAAGCAGGTGATAGGGGAGCGGGTCTAATTCCGTGATGCCCAAAATATATGCGATTATCGAACCTGCCGCAGAACCACGTCCAGGGCCCATCGGGATGCCATTTTCCTTTGCCCATACTATAAAATCCTGTATTATCAAAAAATAACCAGGGATATTCCTCTCCTTTATAACTTTGAGTTCTGCTTTTACCCTTGCCATTATTTTATCATCGTCAATTCCATTTGCATATCTGAGCAGAATTTTTTCATATACCAAGTGTTCCAGATAATCGTATTCGCTTTTGAATTTGCTGGGACATTCAAAACGGGGCCAAAAAGCAGAACCGACATTTGTCTTTATGCGGACATCGCAACGCTCCGCGATTTTCGCGGTATTTTCCAAAGCCTCAATATCGTTTGGGAACAATTCATACATTTCAT
>Ga0268262_10000566_pt1 | contig 48536 bp, 46 predicted proteins | sample TergutNc150P3_FD_190354 | JGI IMG/M metagenome (GOLD analysis project Ga0268262, IMG submission 190354) | Nasutitermes corniger P3 segment gut microbial community from laboratory colony in Florida, USA - Nc150 P3 (SPAdes) (version 2) | ecosystem: Host-associated > Arthropoda: Insects >... | reverse complement strand
GTGTGGATGTTCGCGAGGAAAGCAAGATATCCGAATGTCCTTGCTGAGTGCTTCCTCAAATTCGTCCAAAAACGAAAACGGATATATGCTTTGAGAAGATTATTCTTATGTTAGGTTAACGCAGGTGGAGACCTGCCCCTACATACGTATCATTATGCCGTTTATTGCACCGTATTGTCGTGCCACATTGTATTATCATGTAAATCCTTTAATCCTGATAATTCTGGTTCAGACAATTTAATAATTCACCCCTCTCCTAACCGCCTTAAACCCCGCATTTTTAATAAATTCCTCTGCCTCTTCAATGCTCCCCACACCCTGAGAACGCATTACCCTCTCTTCCAGAACAACGCTGCTGATGTCGTTTGCACCAGCGTAAAGCGCAAGCTCTCCCAAAACCTTGCCCATACCTAGAACAGAAACCTCTATGTTTGGTATGTTGTGGAAAAATAGCCTGCAAAGCGCAACTAATTTTATGTATTCTTCGCTTCGCACGTGGCGCAATGGAAAATTTTTTGTTTGAGGCTGGAATACCCAAGGGATAAAACTTTGAAAACCGCCTGTTTTGTTTTGAACCTCGCGAACATAATTCAAATGCTCAATAATTTCCTCTGGGGTTTCGCTTGAACCTATAACTATATTCGCACTTCCTGGCAAACCCGCCTTGTGGCACTCTTCCATAACACTCATCCAGTCTTTTGCGGATAGTTTGTTTGGGGCTAGAATTTTTCGCATACGGCTTGTCATTATTTCTGCGCCTGCACCTGGGACAGATGAGAGACCTGCTTTTTTTAATTTTTGCAAAAGTTCAGGGAGCGGCATTTTGTTGTTTTTTGAAATGTGAAAAAGTTCCACAGGAGAAAAACCGCGCACTTTGAATTTCAGTTTTTTGTTTAAGATGTTAATTATATCAATATAATAATCCAGCGGTATTGCTGGATTTACACCGCCTTGAAAAAAAATTGCATCTGCTCCTTGTTTTTTTGCAGCAAGGGCAGTGGAGATGATTTCCTTTTTGTTCAGGGTGTATGGTTTTGTGTTTTTGAATGAGCAAAAAGAGCAGGCAATTTTGCACACATTGGTATAATTTATTATTCTAAAGACCGTGTAGCTTACATTTTTTTTGCCGTGAATTTCAACACGTTTTTTATGAGCTTCTGCGGCGAGTTCTGCCCAGCTTGCATTTTTCCAAAGATTTAACGCTTCTTTTACATTCATAAATGAAATCTATAAAATAACATGCTGTTTTTTACTATATTATCCTTCCAAAAGGAGAATTTTTATGGCTTTTAAATATGAAGAAAACCTGCAATATGGCAAAGATGCCACAAAATACAACCTTATAGCCAAGGCAAAAGAAGCTGGAATTTCCGTTGCCAAATTTAGTGGCAAAAAAGTTCTGAAAGTCAATCGCAAAGCTTTGGTTAAGCTAACCGAAGCGGCATATTCAGAGGTTAGCTTTCGCCTGCGGCCTGCGCACACAAAACAAGTTGCCTCTATTTTGGAAGACCCAGAGGCAAGCCAAAACGATAAACTCGTGGCACTTACAATGTTGCAAAATTCTTGCGTTGCAAATAAAGGAATTTTGCCATTTTGCCAAGATACAGGCACAGCTTCTGTTTTTGTTAAAAAAGGGCAAAATATATGGACAGGCATAAATGATGCAGAAGCCATTTCCGAAGGCATTTACAATGCCTACACAAAACTGAATTTACGCTACAGCCAAATCGCACCGCTCTCAATGTACGAAGAAACAAATACCGCCTGCAACCTGCCTGCTCAAATAGATATTTATGCCGCAGAAGGCGACCACTTTGATTTTCTCTTTGTAGCCAAGGGTGGAGGCTCGGCAAATAAAACTTATTATTGGCCCATGACAAAGGCTTTGCTCACTCCTGCAAATCTTGAAAAATTTTTGAACGAAAAAATAAAAAGCCTTGGCACAGCAGCTTGCCCTCCATATCACCTTGCAGTTGTTATAGGCGGCACCAGCGCAGATGCAAACTTAAAACTTGTTAAACTCGCAAGCACAGGTTATTTAGACCATATTCCAACCAAAGGTTCAAAGAACGGAAGAATTTTCCGCGACTTGGAAATGGAAGCAAAGGTAAAAGAGCTTGCGCATAAAAGCGGCATAGGTGCGCAATTTGGCGGAAAATATTTGGTGCACGATGTTCGCGTTATTAGAGCGAGCCGCCATGCGGCGAGTTGCCCAGTTGGAATTGGCGTAAGCTGCTCCGCAGACCGCAACATAAAGGGAAAAATCACTGAAGAAGGTTTGTTCCTAGAAAAAATGGAACACAATCCAGAGCAGTATTTACCAAAAGGCGGCTACGAATCTCTTGGCTTATCTCAACCGGTTAGCATAAACATAGACCGCCCAATTAAGGAAGTTCTAGAAGATTTAAACAAATATCCAGTGAAGACCCCGCTATATTTGACTGGAACCATGATAGTGGCTCGCGATATTGCCCATGCAAAGCTCGCAGAGATTTTGGAAAAAGAAGGCGATTTGCCAGAATATTTCAAAAAGCATCCTGTTTATTATGCAGGTCCTGCAAAAACTCCAAAAGGCAAACCCACAGGCAGCTTTGGTCCAACCACAGCCGGCAGAATGGATTCTTATGTGGCGCGTTTCCAAGAAAAAGGCGCAAGCCTTATTATGGTGGCAAAAGGCAATCGCTCCAAAGACGTAACTGATTCATGCCAGAAAAATGGAGGTTTCTATTTAGGCTCAATAGGCGGTCCGGCTGCATTGCTCGCTGAGCAAAATATTTTGAGCAACGAGATTTTAGCTTTCCCAGAGCTTGGAATGGAAGCCATCCGCAAAATCACCGTTAAAGATTTCCCAGCGTTTATAATTGTGGATAACAAGGGGAATGATTTTTTCAAGGAATTGATATAGAATTACATCCAATACTCGGTGGTAGGGCGTCTTCTTTCGGGTAGGGGTCCTTCTTGGTACCCTCCCTCTTTGATTCTATCGCTGATTTTGTCGTGCCTATATTGAAAGAGGATTATCCCTATAATGCCTATGAGAATCATAATACAGCCCGCCAATATCAAATCCATTCTATTGGCAAAACCTTTAAGAAACCTAAACAGCGCGTAATTATTAGGATAGAGAGTCAAAAAAATTATACCTATACCTGTAAACCCAATAAGCGCGGTTAAAAACTGATATAGGCGCATGGTTTTAAGTTGCATCCTGTCAAACAACATTTGTTCAACATAAGAAAGGTGTTTTTTATATTTATTTTTCCTTTTTTTATAGACTGTTGTATCAACTCCTTTAATGGTTTTCGCGTATTTCAAAGCCTCCTCTTCGGCGGCCTCTTGCATTTTGACGCGCTCCATGTGTTTACGCTGTACCTCGCTTTTGTCAAGGAGCCCTTCTTCTATATTCTTCATAATAAAGTAAATATAATAAATTTTTTTTCTACTTTATCCCATAAAGGAGATAAGCTCGGCTATGAAAATTCTGCAAATTCTGTTTATTTTGTTCATTCTGGTTCAGACATTCTCCTGTTCCTCTAATAAATATAATGGCTCTATTACCGAAAAATGCAAGGCACAATACGATGCCGCAGAGGCAAAATATAAGGCGGGCAAATATTGGAGTGTTAAAGAGGATTTGGATGATATTTTACAGAACTGTTCAGGAACAGGTGTTATGGAAGAAGCTCATTTTTTGCTTGCGGAAGCTCATTTTCATCTTGAAGAGTGGATGGAGGCTCGCGAAGAATATGGGAGCTTTGTAAACTTTTTTCCGGGTTCTCCTTATTCAGAAACAGCAGCATATCGCAAAGCAATTTCTGCTTATAATTTATCTTACAAAGATTCTCGCGACCAGTCAAATACAACCTTTGCCATAAGGGATTTTAACCGCTTTGGTTCGGATTATCCAAATTCTGCCTTGCTAGATTCTGCCGTTATGTATTTAGACAGCTTGAGCAATAGGGTAGCAGAAAATGAATTTCAAATAGCACGGCTTTATTCCAGAATGAGGGAACCCGGTGCGGCTGCAATTTATTTAAAGGAATTTTTAGACGAATTTCCCAAAAGCCCCAGACAAAAAGAGGTTATTGTGATGCTCATAAGTAGCTATATTGATATGAAGGAATTTTCAGCGGCAAAATTTTATTTGGAACGTTTGCGTGATATTTACAACTCAGATGAAAAAATGCTCGCTTCTGCCAAAAAATTGGAAGGGCGAATTGCAGATGCCGAAAAATCTTTGGAAAAGAAATTGGAAAAAGAACGAAAGCAAAAACTTCAACAAAAAAATGACGACAGCTAACAAACCAAATTCACAACCACGCAAAAGGTGGCTAGGTGTTATTAGCCATTGCTGCGGTGTATATTCAAGGGTTTATTTAACTGTACGCGGACAGTGGGCGGGTAATTGCTCAAGATGCGCCAAAAGAATTGTTCTTTGATTTTTGTGCAAATTCTTCAAAATCTTTAAAGGCATAATCGGGTTTATGCTCCAAAAGCTCGCTGGCTTTGCCAAAGCCGCTCAGAATAATCGCCACTTTTATGCCGGCCGCTCGTGCTGCACCAATATCTGGTATATCGTCTCCAACCATCATTGTTTCGTTTAAGTTCCATTTTGAGTCTTTAATTATTTTTAAAATTCCGCTTGGCTCTGGTTTTTTTTCGGGAGCTGTATCTCCGCCAAGAATGCAGGTGAAATGGCGTTCTAAATTGAATTTGCCCAAAATTTTAAGAGTTTGTTCTATGGGTTTATTTGTAAGCACCGCAACCTTGCCAGAATTTTTTTCCAAGAATTCCAAAACACCCGAATATGGTTTTACATTGTCTGTACAACAATCTTTGTAAAATTTTGTGAATAATTCAAAAACCTCTTCAAATTTGTTTTGTTTTTCTCCCAGACTTTTCATAACAAAACTCACAGAACCGTTTCCAACAAAAGTTTTCACCATTTCTTTGCTGTAAATTGGAAAACCAAGTGCCGAAAAAGCGCGGTTTATGGCAATACCCAAGTCTTCAATGGTATCCATCATAGTGCCGTCAAGGTCAAGAATGTAGTTCATAATGTTTTTACCGCCAATATCAAAAATATAAAAGAAAACTGCCAAAGCCAAGTCCATCTATCATTTAAAATAGATTTAATTATTCGCGGTTCAAATGTGTCAATTTGCGGAGCTGGCTGCATTTCTTTTAAAAAGGAATTTTCTTTGAATGCAAGCAGAAGCAAAAATACAAGGTAAACAAGGCAAAAAATTGCACAAATCTCAGAAAACCCCGAATACAGAATGGCAAAAGAAGCCCCAGCCAACCAGTTGGACAAATAAAGCGGATGTTTAAAAAAAGAATAAGGACCGCTTTTGATAATTTGCGGAGCGCAAAGCTCACTCCCGCGGCTGTGCATACCTATGTACATTCTTGCCCAAATTCTTAAAGAAACAGATAAAACAAATAAGGGAATGGCGAGCATTTCAAATTTTTGAGCTGGGCTAGAGAGCAAAAGCAAAAATGCAAGCCCTGCGGAGATAAAACCTCTGTATTTGTATAAAATATTCATTAGGTAATTTTCAAGCATTGTACTTTTCTATATAATAGTTCATTTGCCTGCTCATAGCATTTTCCCAAGTTCCATACAACTCGGCCACTCTGCGGGCATCTCTGGAATATTTACCCAAATCTATGGATTTTGCTGCCTTTACCATTTCTACAAAAGATTCCACAGATTTTGTTTTGTAAATCAGATGGTTCTCAAGTTTTTGCAAAAGCTCAAAGGCTGCACCCATGTCTGGACCAATCACCGGCATACCCATTGCCATTGCTTCTAAAATGCTCAACCCGAATGTTTCGTTAGGAGAGGTGGCTAAAAGTATATGGTGCCTGCGAAATTCATTTTCAATAATTAGTTTGTCTTGAATATAACCCAAATAGCGGAATTGTGGATGTTTGAATTTTTCAAAGAAATCCATTTCTGCGCCGTGCCCCATAACGGTGATATGAATTTGCGGGTCTTGCAAAAGCAGTGGAATTCCTTTTATCAACAAAAAAATATCTTTATCGTTTTGCAATCTGCCTGCATAAATAAGGCGAAGCGGTTCGTTTTCGGAGCGTGTTTTTTCTTTATATGCTTTAAAAAATGTATCTGGTGCGCCAAAAGGGAATTCCACAATATTGCTAAGTCCCTTTTCTTCTAACAATAATCTTGCGAATTTAGATGAGACTATAAGGTCATCGTAGTTTTTAAATTGTTTGTAAAAATTTTTATCCAATATCTTATATGCAATTTTTTTAATAAAACTGAAAAATCCTTTTTCTGCCCAAGGTTTTATGTAGCACACGAGTGGGTGCGTATGGTGAAAAAAATTCAGCGGGTTAGGAAGTTTTTTCCATCTTCTGAGCCTTGTGAAAACAAGTGATGTCCACCAAGGGTCACCAATTTCAATAACTGCATTCGGGTAATCTTTCAAAAATTTGATTAAAGGCTTCAAGTTAAACATAAACTTGTAACCATTTGGATTTTTTTGTGCTTTTATTCCCTTTAGCCTCCAATATGTGACATTTGGCTCCAACTGAATTTTCTCAGTTTTATCTGCAGGACCAACTACCATATAACTGTGCTCAGGATGATTTCTAAACCAATCCATTTTAGCACGGTGATAGGTTCTAATGCCTCCGGCATAGGGGTTGTAGAATGTGTTTACGTCAACGAAGAACATGAGTATGTGGGAATATAGTAAATTTTTTTTACTATTTTTGATAAATATAAATGAATTTTCTCCTCGCTCTTCTTTGGCGGTTTGGTTATTTGATAGATTCCAAAACACGGCTTGCGCCTAAAAAGAAAATATATTTTAAAACTCCGCTTATAGGTGTTGGGAGTTTGCTCGCAGGCGGAGCAGGGAAAACACCGTACGTGGCTTTTTTGGCAAAGGAATTTAAAGAGCGAGGTTTTCAGCTCGCTATTTTGTGCAAAAATACTGGAGATGAAAATTTGTGGTTTGAAAAAAATGGGTTTGAGGTTTTTACTGGAAATCGCTTTGAGATGTGCAAAAAACTGGATGGCAAATATGATGTTTTAATCAGCGATGATGGCTTGGAAGACCGCAGACTGGGGCACGCATTTTGGGTTTGCTTAACTTGGGGAGAAAGAGCAGAAAATTTATTTGATATTATTCCCTGCGGAAATTGTCGTAGCCTTTGGAAAGACCATCCAAAAATTGCTTGCATTAAAAAATGCGCAATGGAATGGGAAGAAAATGCAAAAACAGCGGATTTGGTTTTTAAAATGGAAAAACCAAAAAATTATTGCGGTGAAATTTTGCCAGAAAATTCGGAGATAATAGCCCTTGCGGGCATAGCGCGTTCGCACAGATTTTTTGAAGGCTTGCAAAAAAAATATTCCATTGTAAAAAAAATAAAATGCAAAGACCATTCAAAAAATATTCAAAAAATGGTTATTCAGGTTTTGAAGCTAGGTTTGCCTGTGGTTATAACAGAAAAAGATTCCGTTAAGCTAAATTTGCAGAACAAGAATATATTTGTGGCGGAGTTAAAAATTTAATATGCAATCTCTCTACATTCATGTTCCATTTTGTGCTTCTATATGCGGCTACTGCGATTTTTGCGCAATGCCTGCACCGGAGAGGCTGCACAGCGAATATGTGGATTTGGTTTTGAGGGAATTGGAATTAAGAGCAAATGATGAATTTGAGACAATATATTTAGGCGGCGGTTCGCCTTCTGTTTTGAATGCTGCAAATTTGCGGAAATTGCTTGTGGGTTTGCAAAAAAGTGGACTAAAAGAATTTTCAATGGAATGGAATCCTGAACAAGTTGATGAAGAAAAAATAAATATAGCCTTGGAATTTGGAATAAATCGTTTTAGCCTTGGGATTCAAAGTTTGAATGATAATTTATTGAAAATGCTTGGGAGGAAGCACACAGCAAAAATGGCTTTGGAGGCTTTTGAAAAGTTGAATTCCGCTTTTGGTACTGGAAATTGCGATTTGATGTTTTGCCTGCCAAACCAAAGCACAGAAAATTTTTTGAGTGATGTTAAAACCTTGGCAAGCCTTGGGGCAAAACACATAAGTTTTTATGGACTCACTTTGGAAAAAGGGAAAAAGTTCCCACCTCAACCAGAAGACCTATACCCCGAAATGTATTTAAAAGCGGTGCAAATTTTAAGCGAAGCCAAGCTGGATAGATATGAAGTCTCAAATTTTGCTTTGCCTAGCCATGAGAGTAAGCATAATATGGTTTATTGGAAAAGGGGTTCTTATTTGGGCGCAGGTCCTTCGGCTCATAGTTATTTGAATGGAATTCGCAGTTATGTTGAGGGAAAATATGTTCCTTGGAAAAAATGGGTTTTAAACGGTTGCCCACAAAGCGGTTTAACAGAAGATATTCCTAGCTCCGAAGGTAAGGAAATGGAAGCAGTTTGGCTCTCTTTAAGAACAAGGGAGGGCTTATCGCTAAAAGACTATGAGAGAGAATTTGGGAAAGAATTTGAACTCAAAAAAGCAAAGCCTTTTATAGAAAAAAAATGGCTTGAATTAAACGAAGATTATATTAGGCTAAATGGTGAAGGTTGGCTATGGCTTGATAAAATTTTTCTATATTCATTTTCATGAGTGAAGATAATCAAGAAATGCGCCGCAGACTTCTAGTTCTTTTTAAGAACCAGGCCGAAATGGCAGATGCCTATATTGCAAAATTTGGCACGGAAATAAATATGAAAAATGTGCAAGCCATAAGAGCCGAATTCCCCGGCATGGGCGATGCTATTCCCGCGCCAGCAGCAGAAGGAACTGAAATGGAGCCTGCTCCAAAGGATGCGATGGATGTAGTTTTCAAATTCAGTGGTAAAGCTCTAACAACTCCATCAGTTGACCCGACTTTGGAATCACCGCTTTATCCCAGAATTGTGGATTGTCCAGTTTGCAAAAAATGGGGCATAAATTCACAGGAATTAAGGGCAAAATCGCTTTCCACACTAAGCGACCCTTTTCTAGCCCCTGTTTATGCCACTACTGGCAAATTCCAAAGTATCAATTACCTACTTGCTGGCGTCACTATATGCCACGGTTGCTACCTTGCAAGCCCAGATAGAAAAGATTTTGTGCTTTACAACAGAACCACAAGGCAAAATCAAGATAGCCAGCTTCCGCCCCAAGTGATTAGGGAGCTAAAAGAATCCATCGAAAAACGAAAGACTTTTTTTGAAAAAACTGGAATTGGCGAGGAATTGTTTAAAATTCCAAGAAGCTATGCCGCTGCCATAGTTGCATATCAGTTTGCAGACATAAGGGCAGAAATAGAGGCTAATGCAAAAGTTTTGGGTGCATATTACAAACGTGGCAATTACTGGACTCGCATAGCACTTCTTTGCAGGCAAGCCGGAATGGACGATAAAAGGGCACTCTCAATAGCCGCCGACCATTTTAAAAATGCCTTTATGCTATCTGATTTTCCAAAGCAGGATCTTGAATTCCAAACCATATATATTCTATTTAACATCTTTATGTATTTTGACAAACAAAAAGATGCTCGTGATTATCTCGCCGTTTTGGATAAAACACGTCAGGAATTGGAAAAGAAAGATGCTCCACCAGAAATTCAAGCTTCTGCAAGAAAGTGGCTGGAAATGGGCAAGAACCGCTGGGACGATAGAGATAATCCCAACTTCTGGAAAACACCCGGCCTATGAATCTTTGCTATTATGCAATGGGTTCCTGCAAGGCGGAGTGTTATGAGTTGGAGAGTTTTAATCTTTTTGAAGCAGGTGTCACAACCTTAGAAGAGATTGAAACCGAAAAAGATTCAGAGGTTGCATTTAAATTTTACACAAATTCAAAAAAGGAATTAAACCGTATAGTTGCGGAGTTTCCTCATTTAAATTTTGAATGTGGGGAAGAAGAGGAAAAAGATTGGGATTTGTGGTGGCGAGAAAGACAAACTCCTGTTAAAGTTAGCGAGAGCCTTTGGGTGCGGCCTCCTTGGATAAATTTTTCCGCACCAAATCCCAGTGATATAGTCTTAGCCTTGGAAGCAAAAACCGCCTTTGGCACTGGTGAGCATAGCAGCACGGCTTTGGCAGTGCAACTTATGGGAGGCATAGATTTCAAAGGAAAGAGCTTGCTGGATATTGGAACAGGAACTGGAATTTTATCTCTGTTCGCACTAAAAAAAGGAGTGAAGTTTGCTGTTCAAACCGAGATTGACCCTTTTACAATTCCCTGTATTGTTGAAAATTTTGAGCAAAATGGAGAAGGCGAACCAAATGTATTTTTGGGATTTTTGAATTCCTTTAGCGAGAAGGCTAAATTCAACATAATAGTTTGCAATATGCTCCGCACCGAAGTTTTGCCTTTGCGCTCAGATATTGAGCGGCTTTTAGCAAAAGATGGAGAGTTTATTTTAAGCGGGCAATTGGAAAGTGAAAAACATTTTATTTTGGACTGGTTCAAAGAAGCGGGATTTACAGTTTGCAAGGAGTTAGTTTGCGATGAATGGTGGGCGGTAATTTCTAAATTATCGTTGAGGTGAATATGTCTAATAAATGGAAATTTTTTTGGATTGCTTCTTTTACCACGGTAGTTTTTTTTCAGGCTTGCGGGTTGCATAGCTGGGAAGAATTGTTTGTAAGCACCACAGATGAAAAAAAAATGGGACGTGAATTTGACAGCCTTGTTAGAATAAAGCACAAGGATGTTATGAGTGCTGGCGAAGAACTTTTTGTTCCGCAAAACGATGCGCAGCAAGAACTTTACGATTATTACAAAGAAAGGGGAAAGGAAATTGTAAACGCAATAGACAAAAAAGATATTGAAGCTCTTTTGCCAGGTGAAAAACTTTGCCGCAATAGTGACACTCAATCTGAAAAGGTAAAATGCACCAAAGATAATTTCTTTGAATTTAAAATTATAAAAAGTTCGCAATTAAATGCTTTTGCAGTACCGGGCGGTTATGTTTATTTTTACACAGAAATATTAAAGCAAGATAATAAAAACAAAAACGGTTTTCGTAGTGAAAGCGAGCTTATGAGTGTTTTGGGGCACGAAGTTGGGCATGTGGTGTTGCACCACAGCAGAGAAAGCATAGTTAAGCAGGCTGCTGCCGCTGGAGTTATAAGCATTCTTTTGGGAGATGGCATAGGAGCAATTTTAGCATCACTAGGTGCTAATTTTTGGCTTTTGGGAAATAGCCAAGATAACGAAGCCGAAGCAGATGTTAAGGGTTTTGAATATACCAATAAAATAGGTATATCCTCAGAAGGTTTAAGTGACTTTTTTTCCAGAGGGCTTAAAAGTTATGACCCTTCTACAGGAAAATGTGACGAAAAAAAGGAAAGTTCTGTTTTAGATGCATTTAGCACTCATCCTCCGTCTTGCGAAAGGGTGAATAGTAATAGGAAAAGAATGGAAGCTGCAAAGCAAGATTTTCCAAAAGACAGACCTGGTAAAAAGTTTACCGACCTTGTTAAAGCGGCAGGAATTTGAAGCTTTATTTTGATTCAAACTGCCCACTTTGCCGCTCATTTGCTAAACTTTTGCAAAAGAATTTGAGCGCCGAAATAGATATTATTCCATTTCCGCAAGGCGAGCAAGCCAAGGATTTTAAGTTGGAACTTTTAAGCGGCGAATTTTTATATGGCAAGGAAGCAATAGATGCCTTGGAAAAAGAAGTTCCAAAAATAAAGGATTTTTTTTGGATGCTCCCAGATTCTTATAGGGGAAAGGCACTCCGCAAAACTTATGCCTTTGGCAAGTTTTTGCGTCGCATTTTTTTTAGAAAAGAATGTGAAGAGTGCCCGTCAAACCCCAAAGAAGAGCGTCTTTAATAGACATACTGGGTTCATCATTTTCAAAGTTGCGTGCAGAAAAAAGTTTTCCAAAAGGAAGGGCCAAAGGTTTTTTAATGCCATACTGAATATAATTTTCACCAAGGTGTATTTTTTTTGTTTGGATGCTCAAAACTGAAAAAATAATACCGCTGCCTTTTATGCTCATAGAATAAAAATCTCTAAAAACTTCTTTTTCTCCATAATAATCTGCAAACTTTTTTCTGTATTTGTAATGCAGGTTTCCGGCATTTTTTTCTCTGATTACTACCAATGTGCCTAAATCAATGCCATATTCCACCGAGGCAGATTCCGCTTTTAAATTTGCCATTCCATAAACTGTTTTTAAATTCAAATATCCACCAGTTTCATAAAATAAATAAGGAAAAAGAAAATAGCCCTGATTTTCTGCGGTCAATGCGCCGGCCGCCTCTGCGTTTAGCCCTGCATATCCGGCATATAAACTGAAATTTTTGTTTGCATTCAATTTGTAAAAAACATTGTATATATAAAAATTTAAATCGAACAATTCCGCAGTTTCCTTATTATTTAAAATTTTTCCATTGCAAAGCATATAATCAACAGCAAAGAGATTGGAACCTTGGTAAAAAGACATTCCAAAACCCAAAACAAAAGGTAAATCTGGTTTTCCGTAAAAATACTCAAAATCACCTTTTTCCCAAGCTCCTTTTCCAATCAAAAGAGAGGGGTCTAAAACAGAGGAATTTATACTAAAAGGAAATGAAGCAGAGAGCAAAACAATTCTCCCTCCATCACTTTCTACACCTGCCGAGTTCCATTTAAAAGAAAGAGGATTTTGAAATAGAATTTTTGCATTTAAATCCATATTTTGCGATTTATGCTCTGCCTCATACATATTTCCATATTCATAAACAAAATAAGCACCAGCTTCGCTAGAAGCAAGTGCTACTTTTGCAAAAAATGCAAAACTTAAAAGAATTTTATGGATAATATTTTTCAAAGACAATTTTTGCGTCTGTTCCGCTAAGACCAGTACTAAAATATATAAATTCGTCAAAATCGTCTAGTTCATCATTGGCAACAATTGCTTTAAATGGTGCTGTTTTAAGAGCTAAAGATAAACGACCGCCTTCAGATATAAGAGCGGAATAGTTGCTTTTATTAAGCAAGACTGGCTCTTGTTTAGGAGTAGGTTCTTCACACACCCGCACCCAGCGATAGTCATACTCTTCCCAATAATCATCCCAATATTCTTCCTCTTCCCAGTGACATTCATCGTCATCGTAGTTGTTATATGTTAAATAAAATACTGGTTTTCCACCATCTGTTTTAAATATGTTGGGCAAAGAGAAATAACCGGGAGTGAAAAACTTTCCCATATCTATGGTTGCTACCACATCGCCATTTTTTGATGTTGGCCAAGTACCTTTTGTTGGATTTTCTGGAATGTAAAATTTGCCACCATTATTTATGGACTTAGTTAGTTCATCAAAGCCACCATTTATTGTAGCATAAGATTCTTGTAATTTTGATGGATAAAGGTCACTATTTACAATAGAAGCATAAGAGCTTTGGAAACCTTTGATGGCTTTCACATAATCTGCTTTGGCATTTTCCATTTTGCCTGGGCGAACTTTAAAGAAATTGTTATTGAACGGCAATTTATTGGCATCTACACTTTTGAAATGATTACGTATATCATCAATATCATCTTTCCATGCATATTTTAACCAGTTCAAATCCGTGCTCAAATCATAAGACTGTATCCATTCCAAAGAAGCCTTTACCAGAAGCATGGCAGATAAAATAGTATTAACCTCTGCCCAGCCTATTTGGTCGTGTTCGTCAAAAACATCTTCCAAATCAAGCTCTTCTATAAAGTAAGGGTCTAGATTTATTCTTTTTTCTTTTTTAGGCTCCAATTTTTTGAGCCTCTCCACAGCTAGGTTGAAAGAAGCCCCAAATACTCCGTCTATTACATCGTCTAGCAAGGGATTAAAGCCGTTTGAATTTTTATCTATTACGTTTGCAAGTAGAGAAATAGACCAATTTTCCACAGACATAACATTGCCGCTTAACAAGGCATCGTTATATATTGAACCTTTGCCTTGGACCCAACTTGGAGTTCTGATAGCTGGCAATTGTTCGTTATAGCATCTGGGTTGAGTGGATACCAAAGTATATTTTCCAGTTGAATAATTGTAATAATAATAACCGTCTTCATTTACTTCTCCATTCCTTGCTTTTTCCCAATATACCCATTCCCTAAGAGTTCTATCATAGTAGTCGTACTCAACATCACAATAGTCCTTCATCCATTTATCGCTCAGAAGGGCATTTAGTTTATTTGGATATGTTGTGAAGCCAAAATGTTCTTTCATAAGAGTCACTACCTTAGGGTCTGTGCTTATTTTTGCAAGATTTGCCAGCACAGAATAAATTATGGTCTTGGGATTGTCGCTTTCTTTTTCGTAGGCTGCATTGTAATATGAGATTGCTTCGTCCCAATGCTCTTTTTTAAGTTCGTCCTCGCCACATTGCAGAAGTTCATCTACATTTTTTCCGCTTGTGGGAACTTTGACATCTGAATTGTCGCCAGATTGCCCGTCACTTACATTATTGTCTGAGCAGCTTATAAACGCAAAAATCAGCGCAACTGGCAAAAGAGAGTAAAAAAGTGTTTTCATAGAAAACTCCTAGATTATTTGTTTATATAATAAATATAGTAAATTTAATTTCTATATTACCCCTTATGAAAAAACTCTTCAAAATCCTTGGCGTTCTAGTTGTTCTCTTTGTTGTTGTTCTTGTGGCTGCATTTTTTGTGGTTAAGAGCAAATTCCCTCCAGAAAAAATTCAAGCCCTTGTTGAAGAACAGGCAAGCGGTATTTTAAAGCGAGAAGTTAAAGTTGGCGGTGCAGACTTGAGTTTGCTGCCTCTTGGGGTTCAAATAAAAGATTTAAAAATCGCAAATAACCCAAGCAAGGGGTTTAGCAAAGAACCTTTTGTGAATTTGCCACTTGCAGTAGTGAAAATAGATTTAATAAAACTTTTGATTTTTCAAGTAGCAATAGACAAAATTTCTATTGAAAATTTAACCCTGCTCTACGAAGTTCTGCCAGATGGCAGAACCTCAATAGACGGCTTGGGCGGCGAACCAGATACCAAAGCTAAAAAAGACACTGCAAAACTTGATTTGTCAAAAATTGAATTGCCAGGGTCATTTGCCTTGAATTCTTTTCAAATAAAAAATGCAAAGGTTATTTTCAACGACCGCTCTCAAAAGAGAAAAATTATTTTGGGTAGCATAAATTTAAAGACTAGCCTTTCCCTTAACAAAACTCTTGAAAACGTCAAAACATCAACCTCTTTAACCTTAAAAGAAATCTCTATGGAAGATGTTGGTCTTGGGATTCGTAAAGGCGGTATAGGCATATTTTTAAATGCAGATGTAAATGCAAATGTGCGCACTCAGCACTTGGATATTCAAAAATTCTCCACAGGTTTACAGTCCATAAAAATAGATGCCAGCGGAACCATAGATAGATTTATGGAAGATATAAAAGTTGTGAACTTGAAAGTTGAAACAAATCAAATAAATTTGGCAGAACTTATAAAAGAAATACCCGCAGGAATAAATCCTGAAATTTCAAAAGTGAGTGCGAGTGGAACACTTGCTTTTAATGTGGCAGTTAAGGGAGCAATAGTTCCAAATAAAAATCCTCCTATGAACGGAAAATTGGTTTTGAACAACATAGCCGTTAACCACAGCGATTTGCCAGCAGGAGTTGGTTCCTTAACGGGCAATATAACTTTCACAGAAAACACTGTTAGCATAAAACCATTTTCGTTCCAGCTTGCTGGGCAGCCAACAAGCATTTTATTGGAAGCTAGCAATTTGCTGTCTCCGCAGCCAAGTTTAGACAATTTGTCGGTAAATTCAAAACTTGATTTAGGTGTTTTGTTTGCTCTGGCAAACAAAATTGTTTCTATTAAAGACCTCAGCTCACTTGCAGGTAAAATAGATGCCACCATTGGAGCAAAGGGCATTATAGATCCTGCTAATCCACAAAAACTCTCCGTTAATGGCAATGTAAACTTGCAAAATATAGTTGCCAAAACTACTGCAATTCCAGATGCAGTTTCTGTTAATGGCGCAATTAAATTTTCAAACACAGAAATTTCTGTTGACCCCTCAGTTCAAATTGGAAGGTCAGATGTAAAAGTGAAAGCCGTTGTAACAGATTATTTGGCAATGATAATGCCCAGACTTGCAGTAGGCAAAAAAATGAATATAAATGTGAATGTAAATTCCTCTAATTTAGATTTAGACCGTTTGCTACCGCCAAGTGATGCCACAAAACCGCAAAAAGAAGAAGATATTCCAATGGAAATATATCCCGAACTTCCAGACGTGGTGGCAAACATAAATGTCAATTTAGCAAACACGGTATTTCGTTATTTAACTATTTCTGATTTCAATTTAGGAGTTAATTTTGCAAACAGTAGGGCAAGTATAGCGAGCAAAGGGAGGCTATATACAGGTGGCTTTAATACAAATATAGCTTTGGATTTGAGCAACAGAAAATCTGCAAATGTGAAATTTGCGCTAAATGTGGATAGAGTTGAAGCAAATGATTTTATAACTAACGGAAGAAAGAATATCAGCGGAGAATCTGAAATGGCAAAGCAAATTAGAAGTTTAGATAACACTGTTTTTGGAAAATTCAGCATGAAAATGGATGTAAACACCAAAGGTTTGCCTCAAAATTTTGTGGATAATTTAAGTGGTCCCATTTCTGTACAAATTACAAATGGAAGTTTAAGAGGCTCAAAAGTATTGGGAAGTGTAGGCGAAGGTCTTTCAAAATTTGAGATAGCTGGCAAAAAAGTTTTGAACCCTCCGATAAATAGCAGAGGAGATATGAATTTTGATGATTTGAAAGCGGAGTTTGAAGCGAGGAATGGGCAGCTTTTGGTTAAGAATTTTAACATAAACGCCCAATCTCTCGGTTTGCTAGCCTTTACTGGTGCCGTTGGCTTTGATGGTATTTTAAAATTGAACCTGCAAAATACTCTTAGTCCATCAATAAGTTCCAATTTGAACAACTTGACAAAGACAAGCCCAGTTTCGCTTTATCAAAAAGATTCAAAAGGAAATGCGGTTTTATTCTTTAATATTGGCGGTACCTTTTCTGACCCAAAAGTAACTCTTGATGCTAGCAAGAACAGCAATCCAGTTGGCGAACTTAAAGATATGGCTACAGCAAAAATGAATGAAGCCAAAGACAAAGCCGCAGCAAAGATAGACGAAGAAAAAGCCAAATTAGATATGAGGAAAAAAGAACTTGAAGACAAAGCCAAAGCCGAAGCCGATACAAAAAAGAAAGCAGCGGAAACAAAAGTAAAAGATGCTGCAACCGACAAAGCCAAGGGACTTCTTAAAGGCGGGTTTAAGAAATGAGATTTAAATTTCATTTTCAATCACCTCCAATAGCCGCATTATATCTTTAGGATATACCTCTCCAATATTGCCAATCCGGAAAGTATCTGCTTGAGATATTTTTCCCGGATATAATACAAAACCGAGTTTTTTAATGGTTTTATAAAAATTAATAAAATTGAAATTTTGATTTGGATATAAAAAAGATGTTATTATGGGAGACTGCAACTCTTTTGGCAAAAGAGGTTTAAAACCAAGTTCCTTCATTCCACTAGAGAGCAAATACTGATTTTTGCAGTATCTTTTATAGCGAGCCTCTATGCCCCCTTCCTCTTCCAATTCATCTAGAGCTTGATAAAATGCTCTTACTATATGAGTGGGGGAGGTATAGCGCCATTTTCCAGATTTGTCCATTTCCTTCCACTGCCCATATAAATCTAAACACAGGGAGCGAGCATTGTCTTTGCATTTTAGCAATTCCTCTGTTTTTGCAATAACAAAAGCAAAACCCGGAACTCCCTGAATGCACTTGTTAGCAGAGCTAATCAAAAAATCAATATCATAATCTGCCATATCAAAAGGTATTCCGCCAAAAGAACTCATGGCATCTAAAATGAAAATATTACCATGTTCCTTGGCTATTTTTGCAATTTCTGGAAGTGGGTTGAGCATACCAGTTGTTGTTTCGCAGTGAACCAATGCTGTATGAGTAATATCTGGATTTTCGCCTAGAAGTTTTGCCAGAATTTCCGGTTTGGGTGCTTCTGTTTCAAAACAGGAATATACCATACAGTTGAGTTTTAATACTTTTGCCATAATTGCTATTCGGTCGCCATAAGCACCATTGGTTATAACCAGCAATTTGCCGTTTTGCGGCACCACAGAGCCTAATGTAGCTTCAACCGAAAAAGAACCGCTGCCTTGCATTAGCACAGCGGTATAGTCTTCAATTTTTTTAGATGCAAGTGACACCAAACGGTGTCGGATATTTTGAACAATATCCTCATTATAATCTGCATCCCAGGTACACCAATCTCTGAGCAAAGCGTTTCTCACGGATTTTGAAGTTGAGAGAGGCCCCGGTGTTAAAAGCAAATATGGATTATCAGGTATAAATTCGTACATATCGCTAAACTCCTCCTTTTTGGTTAAGTGATTTTATCAAAGCGGGCAATGCTCCTATATCTTCAATAACATAGTCCGCTCCAGCTTCCATATATTTTTGCCTTGCAATTTCTTCGTCCCCGTTCAAAGCGAGCATACTGGAACCTTTCAATACACCCACGCATAAACACCCTGCATTTTTTCCCTCTTGCATATCAACTTCGGTATCGCCTATTTTTAGCGCATGATGTATGGAGGCTATCCCAAGTTTTTCCAGATTGCACCAAAGCATATAGGGATATGGTCGCCCCACCCCTTTGCAATCGTCTGGGCAAATTACACAATCTGGTGCATAACCCTTTTCTTTTGCGAGCGGTACAACCACATCCATCATAGCTTGAGTGTAACCAGTGGTTGAACCTATTACCACTCCCATTTCCCTAATTTGTTCCACCGCTTCAATAACACCTGGCAAAGGGTCTGCATGTTTGCCTAATACTTCAAAAAGGGCTGGTTCAAAATTGGAATAGATTTGACCAACATCTTCTTGCGTATAAGAACGTCCCATATTTTCCAGCATTTTTTCAATATGCTTTCGTTTAGGGAGTCCCATTGGCGCACGGGTTTCTTCTACACTAGCTTTTATGCCAAAAGCTTCAAAGGCAACCATAAGAGCGTTTACAGGAGCAAAGCTCCCATAATCCACCGTTGTTCCTGCCCAATCCAGAATAACTGCATCTATTCTGCTCATCTACGTTTTCTCCTTTATTATGTGATACAACATTCGCACAACAATATTTATTATGAGTATCAATAAACTCATAGCGGCTGCCTGGCTTATATCTCCAGCTTCTTCCATGTGGGTAATGGCAATTGCGGCTATTTTGAAATTTGCGTTATATAAAAAAACTAATGCCGAAACGGTTACCATAGAATTGACAAAAAAATACATCGCTATTTCTGCAATGGCATGAGTGGACAGTGGAACACTAACTCGAAAAAAAGTTTGCCAGCGCGGAATGCTCATGCTCTCTGCAACCATTTCAAATTCCCTATCGAGTTTTTTCAAAGCTCCAGTTGCTGTTAAATAGGGGACAGAAAAATAGTGAATTATATTTGAAAGCACGAGTATTATAATTGTGCCATAAATAAAATGCAAAGGGTTGCTCTCAGAATTAAAGAAAAATATAAAAGAAACTCCAATAACCATACCGGGCACGGCAAGAGGCAAAAGCGAAAGCAATTTTCCATATTTTGTCAAAATCCCAAAACCTTCGGCTTTTTCCACCATGTACGCATATACAAAAACAAAAATAGAACCAAAAACAGCAGAAGCAGCACTCATCAATACGGAATTGAAAAAGCAAGCGATGCCTCCATTTGATTTGTTAAAAATAAAATGTTTCAAAGTGAGATTTAAATCATAAGGAAAATAAGTTGTGAATGCACCTATAAAAAGCGAGATTATCAAAAATATAAAGAATGTAGCTATAAACCCGCAGAACAGAAAAAACGCTGCATCGCGAACAGGATTTTTACTAATTGTGAGAGGAATGGTTTTTGAATTGAGCGTACTGGTATTTTTATTTGATACAAAACGCCCAGTGATAAATGAAATAATAGCAGGAATAAGCAGCAGGGTACCCACCACCGCCCCCATATTCATATTGAACTGCCCAGCGATTTGCTTGTAAATATCGGTAGCGAGAACATTATAATTCCCGCCTATGACTTTTGGCGCTCCAAAATCTGTAAATGCAAGGGTGAAGCAAACAAAAATGGTATTGACAACAGTATATTTCATTTCTGGGAGTGTCACGTGCAAAAATTGCCGCAAAGGTTTTACCCCCATAACTTCGCAGGCTTCGTATAATCTGCCGTCAACATATTCAAGAGCAACGAGAAACAGCAAAAAAGCCTGTGGAAAGGTGTAGATAATTTCGGAAATTATAATTCCATTGCGCCCATAGAGTTCAATATCAAAACCGAGGCGTGTGATAATCCCTTGCCTTCCAAATATATATACCAAGCCAAGCGCATGAACCACCGTTGGAATGAAAATGGGAACCAAGGCTATATATTTGAAAAAACTTTTCCCTAAAATATTGGTACGTGTTATGGCATAAGCATAAAGAAAACCGAATGCCGTGCTAAAAATTGTAGTTACAAGCGATATATTAATGGTATTCCAAACCGAAACGCTGAGTGATGGATTTCCAAAATAGCTTTTATAGTTGGCAAATCCGGTAAAGGTACCGTTTGCTCCGGTAAAAGCTTTTGAAAAAAGTGTTCCGAGCGGGAAAACAAATGAAATTGTGAAAATAGCGAGGATAAACAGCAATACACAGAACTGCGCTGTATTAAAGCGTACAAGACCCCTCCTAATTGAATATGCCGCTGTCATAATTAATTGGTATTAAAAAAATACCAATTAGATGTTAAGGTTTGGTTAAGGCTTGGTAAAGTTTTTGTGACTTAACAGCCGTTATCACTTATAATTGGTAATTACCTTTGGCGTTATGGATGAGCAATTCTTATTCTTTGGGGGATTGTTCCCTTGCTCGTCGCCTTCAGCCCAAAGTTCCCAAACACTCTTAGCTGGGCAATTGCCTATTTTCACTTTGCTAGTTGCTCTCCAAACACGTACTTCTTCACCTTCCTTGGCAAAAGTAAAAGTTTGGGTAGAGTATGATGAAGCGGAATAATCTGGTGTTTCTTTTATCCATTTGTTGGCTGCTTCTTCCAATTCCTTTTTTGCATCTTCAACTGGGTCTTTCACCACCGCCACCTCTTCCATGCCGCATTTGCCGCTGCTGGCTAGGGTGCAGAAACTTTGAAATTGAAAGAACGTTTCGCAATTCGTTCCATCAACGATAATTCTGCGGGGGTTGGCGGGATTGCCAGCATTGTGGATTATAGTCCAGGCTCCGTTTTTGCAATCGCCTATATCTTTTGTTGCTGTGATTTTGAAAGTGGCAAGGTTTCCGTCAATTTTGCTTTCTTGCTTGAAGTAGGTGTCTAGAATCTTTTGTCCCATTCCTTCAGAAATCGTTATTTTGTCAACAGATGTTGACAAATAAGTATGCCTGCCACCTGATAAAACTTTTATTTATGGACTTTTTAAATAATTGCAGGCAAAAATGTGCAGATTTTTCGGAATTTCATATTTTCCCTTGCACATCGGGAGAATTTTTTTTATTTTTATACTACTCCCAAAACAATGAGCTGAACGTTTTCAACACCTTGGTAAATGTTGGTGCGAGCTTCAAAAACCAGATTAACGTTGCCTTTTTGCAGGGGATTTGCAAGATGAGGTTTGTTGAAGGCAATAGCGGAAAGGGAGGTTCTGCCTTGGACTGCATAAAAACGCAGGTGACCGCCTTTTAAATATTTAAAACTGCGGACTGCAATTTGTCTGGCTAAAAATATGGGATAAGTATTCTCGTTGCCAAAAGGTTCCAGTTTTTTTAACTCATTTAAAAAAGGCATATTTATTTCAGAAAGCGAAACTTCTAAATCATATTTTATGCTCTCTTCCATCATAGGCTCAAAACCCTGTATCTTTGCCTGCTCTTCCATGCTCGTTCTAAGCTCGCCTATTTTTTCTGCCGATATGTTAAAACCAGCAGCCTTTATATGACCGCCCCAGCGAAGAAAAAGAGTTCTGCATGGAAAAAGTGCGCCGTGCCAATTAAAAGAACCTGCTGAACGTGCGCTTGCAACCGCAATACCATTGCTTTGAACGGAAATTATCGCAGTTGGGCGCTTGTATTCCTGAGCTATTCTTGCAGCAACAATTCCTATAACGCCTATATTCCATTCCAAAGAATCTATTATCAAAACATGTGGCAAATTATTTCCGTAAATCTCTTCTAGCCTTTTAACCGCTTGTTGGTGAATATCCAGCTCTATTGTTCTGCGTTTGGTATTGCACTCCACCAACCTTTCATAAAGGCTTTCTATTTCTTCCCTATTTTTGCATAAAAGAAATTTTAGAGAAATATCTGGTCCTTCCATTCTGCCGGGGGCATTTAAAAGCGGAGCCATGCGATAATGAATATCGTTGCTGTTCACAAGGTTTTTATCTGTGCCAAGTTTTTCATATAAAACTTGAATTGCAAGACAATCGGAATTTGAAAATTTGCCCATACCCTTTCTAACCAAAAAGAGATTCTCCGCATTCAAGGGAACAATATCTGCCAAAGTGCCAAGAGAAACCAAAGGCAAATATCTCTCCAAATCGCTCAACGGCTTGCCTGTTTTTTGATAAAGGGCATATAAAAATTTATAAGCAACTCCAGCCGCACACAAACATTTATTTGGATACTCACAATCTTCCAAAAAAGGGTCTAAAATGGCATCTGCTTCGGGCAAACCTTCTCCCGATGGTCTGTGATGGTCTATAACCAAAACCTGCAGACCAAATTCTTTTGCTGCTTTTATTTCTTCTTTTGCGGTTATGCCTGTGTCCACCAGAATTAAATTCTCTGCTCCAGCATCACGTAGCTTTTGCAAAGTTCCAGCAGAAAGCCCATAGCCACCGTCAAAACGATTTGGGAGCATCCAGTTTGCTAAAAGACCCCAATCTTCCAGTGCCCCAGCCAATATTGCCGAGCTGGAAATTCCATCCAAGTCGTAATCACCGTAAATCCACACTTTCTTTTTGTGTTCACGAGCAGCCAAAACAAATTCTATGGCTTTGTCCATATTTTTCATCAAAAAAGGGTCATGTTCGCAAGGTATTTCCCAGTTCAGCCAAATATCCGATTCTTCGAGTGTTTTAACACCCCTCAAAACCAAAATTCTAGCGAGCAGAATAGATACCTTATGCCTTTTTGCTATTTCCAGCGATAGTTGTGCGTTTGTCATATTTCCTTTTGCGCCATTCTAAGCGCCATATTTTGAATTGCATGTTCTGTTGTGAATTTTTTTGCAAGCACTGCCCGCAAAAGAAAATTAATACTATGTATATGAACTAAATATTTTGGATTATTTTTTTTAATCAGATATAAAGCTAAACCCTCTAAAAAAAATGCAACGGTATTTACGGATTTATCTATTTCCCCAGCATATAAAATTGCGGCAGAAGCATCGCCATTCAGAGCATGATTCGCATAAATGGCAATTTTTTCTTTTAATTCCAAATAATTTGAATCTAACGCGAGCATTGCCTTTCCAACAGAACCAGCGGCAAATTCCCAAATATCATCTGCCGATACGGAATAGCCATAAGCCGCTAAGATTCTAGATACTTCTCCCTTGCTTGCAGAAGGAACAGAAAAACAAGTTGAGCGAGAACGTATTGTTGGTAAAAGCAAATGCCTAGATGTAGCGGTTAATATGAAATATGTGTTTGGTGGAACCTCTTCAAATGTTTTCAAAAGTTTATTTGCAGATGGTTCATTCATCAAATCTGCATTTGTTATTATAACAACACGATTGCCACTGGCTTTTAATTCAAAATTTTTCATCAAATTTTCCACCATACCCACAGAAATCATGGCAGAATCTGTTATATATCCAATGTGAAAGGGATTTTTAATGAATTTTTGCGAAAGTTCTGCTATTCTGGCATCTACTTTTGCAAGAGTGTCTCTATCTTTGGCTTCGCCATCTAATGGAATTAGCCAAATAAGAGGCTCGTTGCTTTGCTCGCAAAGTATTTTTGCGAGGTCCATAGCGATGAGTTTTTTCCCTATTCCATCAGAGCCATCTAAGAGCAACATCTGAGGAAAACGCTCTTGTTCCAAAGCATTATTCAAGGCATTCCAAACTGGAATGGACTCAGCAGATATATTGGAGGAGTGTGTCAAATTTTAAACTGCCTCACTGTATTTTTCAATTCTTCTGCAAATTTGCTTAAATCGGCTGCACTTAAATTTACCTGTTTTGCGCTTTGAGCCGAATCTTTTGCAACTTCGCTCATATTAATAATATTATGGCTAACACTTCCAACACCTTTTGCCGCATCACTTGCGTTTTTTGAAACATCATTGGTACCTTTGGCTACCTCGCCAATGGCAGAAACAACTCGCTTTGCTCCTGTGTTTGCCAGTGTAACATTGCTCGCTATTTCGTTAGCACCTCTGGCTACTTCGCCAATAGCAGAAGCCACTCGCTTTGCCTCTGTGTTTGTTTGCGCCACATTGCTCGATATTTCATTGCTCGCCTTGGTTTGTTGCTCAACATGTCCGGCTATGGCATCAACACTTTGGTTTATTTTGGTAATTATTCCAGATACATCGTTTATCACCCTTGCTGCTTCACCTGTGCCTTCTTGAATGTTCTCTATTTTGTGGGCAATATCGTCTGCATTATTTGCGCTTTGTTGAGCAAGCTCTTTTATTTCTTCGGCAACAACGGCAAATCCTTTGCCTGCACTGCCAGCACTTGCGGCTTCAATGGTGGCATTGAGTGCCAAAAGACTTGTTTTATCGGCTATCTTTTTTATGATGATTGTAACTTTTCCTATTTCTTTGGCGGCCATGCCCAGCTTGTCCATAACTTTTGTTGCATCTCCGCTTTTGGTGATTGCATCTTCTGTTATTTTTCGTGCATCGAGAGCATTGCCGGCAATTTGGCTTATGCTTGAACTCATCTCTTCAACAGCAACAGCTATTGTGTTCATATTTGCGCTCATTTGCTTTGCTGCTCCGGTAACCTCGCTTGCATTAAGGCTTGCTTGCTCTGCTCCGCTGGCCATTGCATTGATATTCACGGCCATTTGCTCTGCTGCACTTGTAACCTCATTGGCGTTTGCAGATGCTTGTTCGGCTCCGCTCGCGATTGCTTGTATATTGGCAGTTATTTGTCCGGTGGTATCTGCCGCCTCAGTGGATTGTTTAACTGTTTTTTCAGAAGACGAAGATAGCTTATTGGAAACCTTGTAAAGTTCTTCAGAAGCAGAACTGAGCGTATTGGCGCAGGCTTGTGCTTCGGAAATCGGGCGCCTGAGCGCATCCATTAGTTTGTTGAAAGAATCAGCTATGGCACCAATTTCGTCTTTGGATTGCTCTGTTATTCTGTGTGTTAAATCCCAATCTGTAGAAACTGTATTGAGGGTTAGTGCTGTTTTTTTCAGAGGTTTAATTATCTTGCCTATAAACACATTGAATATTATGAATATAAGTGCTATAGCAAGCATCATAGCCGAAAAGATAATTGTCATATTGTTTTTTAGATAATCGTTCATATTTAGAGGATGAATTACCGCTATATACCAACCCAAAGTAGGTACGGTACTAATTGCAATTTCTTCGTTTGGCATAGAAATGTTTTGTGTTTGCTCAGGGGAGAGGCCTTTGGCGATTTTAAATATTTCATCTCCTATTTCGCCAAGTGCTTTGCCAATAACCATCTTGTCTGCCACAATGGAAGCATTTTTTGCTCCGGTAATTTCCCCTAAATTATTAAAGAAATACATATCTGCTGCATTGGAGTAACCTTTGTATATGGAGTTTATAAAGGATGTTAAGTCCACACCTGTTCCAAGTATTCCAACGGGTTTTTTCTTATTTTTTCCATCAAAAACAGGAGCATTTAACCAAAGCATTGTCTTTTTCAAATCGGGATTATAATTGATATTAAAGTTGAATTTCTCGGTCTCGTTCAGCGTCATTTTATACCAATAATTATTTGGGTCGTTAACATCAACCGTATAGGCGTAGGCATTATCTGAGTAAAACTTTTTGTCTGCATCGCTTACCCAAAATACAGAATTGCTGGCAAAAGCACTGCGATATTCAGCAATTTCTCTCAGAGCTAATTCTTCCAAATTCGGTTCTGTTGGATTCAGTAAATACTGCTGTATAAGTGGAGAGCCAGCCATTTTAAGAACAATGGCAATTTCGCTATTAACTAAGGACTCCAGCTTAGATTTCTCTATCTCTATCAATTGCTTCAAATCATTCATTTTATTTAAACGAGCGATGTTCTGCATTGAAGCTACGAATGTTATGTTTCCGGCAATGAGAATAACCAGAAAAAAAACAATTGAAAAAACAAATAGCCTACGTTTTATAGAAGTTCTTTTTGCCATAATGTTCCTTGTTCTCCAAAATCAATGAACAGACCACCACACTTTTTTGTCTGCATAAGTGAAGTCGTGGTTCCTGCACCAGCGAGACCAACAAATATCGTCTATGGTGGATTCAATTATTGCCTCAAAGCAATATTTTCCCGCTTTTGCAGTTTCTTTCAATTTCTCAAAAAACTCTTTTGTGAGTCTTTTCTTTCTCCATTCAAGATACTCTGCTTCTGGTATATTAGCATTATCCGCTATATCCTTAAGCTCTTTTGCTAGTGTAGGATTCATCTATTTTTCCTCAGATTTCAAACTGTTCTAAATATAGAAAATCTCATTCCTACTGTTTACATTTTTGTGCAGATTCTTTAAATAAAGCTAAAAATGGTGGTTTTCTACCACTGCTTTTAAACTTTCTTCTAATTTGAATTTGGGTTCCCAGCCTGTATGTGCTTTTATTTTTTCAAAACTACCTATGATAATTCTGTTGTCTAGGGGGCGGACTCTTTTTGGGTCTGTTTCGGTTATCACTTGAACACCAAAAATTTTTGCGAGCAAATCAACTACATCTTTTAAGGAATTACCTTTGCCGCTACATACATTGTATAGCTCGCCAGATTTGCCGTCTTTAAGCAGGGCAAAATAAGCATTCACCACATCGCGAACATCTATAAAATCTCTTATAACAGTTATATCTCCTGTTATAAGTTTAATTTCACGAAATCCTTGTTTAACACCTTCTGATATTTGCTTTGTAAAGCTCGGTATTGCAAAATCTGTTCGCTGCCTTGTGCCAATATGGTTAAAAGAGCGGGTTAAAATAATATCTAGTTTATAAGCATCCACATAACATTTGGAAAGCATTTCTTGGCTAACACGTGCAACGGCATAAGGATTTGCTGGGTGCAAAATGGTATCTTCTTTTAATGGAATAGAAGATTCTTTTACATTACCATATTCCTCGCTGGAACCAACAGAGAGAATTCGGCAATTTATTTTATTGTGCCTAACAATTTCGGCTATGTTCAAAAATATGTTTGTGTTGTTCAAAAAACTTTCCAACGGCATTTCCCAACTTTTACCAACACTTGAAAAACTTGCCAAATGAACAATGAAATTTGGATTAAATGAAACCATAGCTATTTCCAAAGCTCTGTATTCCAAAAGATTTAATTCAATAAAATTTAACTTAATATTTTCAAAAGAATACTCCTTTGCTTCTTGTGAAATTTTCAAGTCTAAACCAAGGACTTCGGCTTTCTCTCCAAATTCGTTCAGGCGTTCCAAAAAATGATAAGCCACAAACCCGCCAATGCCCGTTACCAAATATTTTTTCATATCTTGCGTAATATAGAATTATCTACGCAGAATATCTAACGGCATATTCCTCTGGTATTTGCAAAAAAAGCATAGTGTCGCGTTGAAGTTTCATATTCTCCACACGTTCCGAAGGCAAATCTATGAAAAATTCGGAATTTCCTTTTGGGACGTGGCTATGAATGCGGGTAAATGCTCCTTTGAATTCAAGCTCCTTTACCAAAGCCTTAACATCGTGAGGTTCCCAGTGTTCAACTACCTTGATTTTCTCAGGGCGAATACCGCGCATAACCTCTCCTTCTTTGTAGAAATTCATCGTACCTATAAAGTCTGCAACAAAGCGAGAAGCTGGATAGTTATATATGGTATGAGGATTTGCAATTTGTTCTACCACGGCGTTGTTCATAACAATTATTCTGTCTGCCATTGTAAGTGCCTCTTCTTGGTCGTGGGTTACCATAATTGTTGTGATACCAATTTTGCGTTGAAGTGTGCGTATTTCTGTGCGCAGTTTGGCACGAACCTTGGCATCTAAGGCAGATAATGGTTCATCTAGCAAAAGATAAGACGGAGAAAGGGCTATTGCTCTTGCAATGGCTGTTCTCTGCTGCTCTCCGCCGGATAATTGCCTTGGATATTTATTTTGGTGCTCATATAAATCAACCAGACCTAGCATTTCAAGCGCTTTCTTTTTTCTTTCGGTAGGAGTCATTCCTTTTTTCTGTTTTAAACCAAATAGAATGTTTTCCAGTACAGTCATGTTTGGGAAAAGAGCATAAGATTGAAACACTATTCCAAAATTCCGTTTTGAAGAAGGGAGGAATGTGCTATCTCTACCATCTATGAAAATTTGTCCAGAATCCGCTGTTTCAAGCCCCGCGGTTATTCGCAAAAGGGTTGTTTTTCCACAACCCGAAGGACCTAGAATACACACAAGCTCGCTTTGCTCAATATTTATGTTAATATTGCTCAGCACGGTTTGTGAACCGAAACGCTTGGTGATGTTTTTTATTTCCAGAAAACTCATTTTTTTGCCGATTTAGCATCAAATAATGCCATCCATTTATTGAGAATTGCATCTCTGTTGCTAGCTGTCCACGCAAAATCGTTTTCTATAAGCTGCTTTATGGGGTCTGAATTAAAGCCCTCGTAGTTGCCACCTTTGCCTGTGGAAATAATCGGGTAGCTCCTTTTGTAAGATTCCATAGCTGCATCGGAAATTGCCCAATCCAAAAATGTTTTTGCTGCAGGGTTGATATTTTTCTTTTTTATAAGAGCATTTGCTTCCATATCCCAGCCAGAGCCTTCAATTGGAAACACGGTTGTTACCGGAGCTCCTTTTTGTTTTTGACTTATTCCAGCATAGCCAAAACTCACTCCCACTACACATTCACCAGCAGCAGCCATTTTTGCGGGCTTTGAACCGGAATGCACATATTGATTCACGTTTTCGTGCAGTTTTGAAAGATAATCCCAACCTGCATTGGTATTTTTATCTTTCAGTTGTAGCATACCAGCAACCGTGAGAAAACCTGTACCAGACGAATTTGGATTAGACATAACAATATGCCCTTTCAATTTTGGATTCAACAAATCATTATAAGATCTTAGATTTGCAATTTCAATCCCAAGCTTGGCAAGTTCTACAGTATTGACTATAAAAGCTGTTTCCCAAGCGGTCATGCCAACCCATGTTGGAATAGATTTGTTGGATTTGAATATTGGCAATATTCTTTCAATTCCTTTTGGATTATATGGTTCAAGCTGTTTGAGTTCATCCAAAACCAGCATAGAAGAAGCTGCTGTGCCCCATACCACATCTGCCTGCGGATTATCTTTTTCTGCTATGAGCCGTGCGGTTATTATGCCAGTTGATTCACGCACAACATTTAATTTTATATCGGGATATTTTACATGGAACGATTTTAAATATTCTGTTACAAGCTCATCTTCCAGAGCTGTATAAACCGTTATGGTTCCAGATTCTCGCAAATCTTTTCCTTGCTTATCCTCTTTGCAATTCATTAAAAAAAATAAAATTGCCGTGCTTAACATGATTAATATACAACGATATATTTTCATACTTCCCCCCTTGTTGAATTTTACATAACAAAGGTAGATATTGAATATTACAATTCTGTGAAGGTCTTGTAAAGATTTTGTTAGATATTCACCTTTGCTTCTGCGCTCGGTTTTGCAACCCTTGCGCCGCTGGTTGCTATTATACGGTACTCACAACCCGCATTGCCACTTGAATCTATGAATTCTTTGTCTTTAATTCCGGGATTGCCTATTGCTTCCCACTTAGAACCATTCTTGCGTTCAAGTGCTAGTGATGTAACCTCAGGTGCTATTTTCCAAATTATGCTAACTCCCTTATCCACTGCGGTGGCTTTTACACCTAGTGCTGGTGGTGGTGGTGCAAAATCCAAGCTCTGTGGTTCGCCGTGAACTGCTCCTGTTATGCCGCCTAGAGGGTCTTTTTTTGGTTCTTGTGGGAATTTTGTTGCTCTTTCTTTGCACCAAGCTATGATTTTATCCAGCCGTTCTCCGTTTAATCCAACACCGAGGGGCATGGCGAGTTCGCCGTTTGCAACATCTGTTGCAAAATCATCATTTACAAGCATAACAGGCCCATTTCCGCAGGCTCCAAGGCATTCCACCCTTACTATTGTGAATAAATTATCTTTTGTTGTTTCGCCTGTTTTTATTCCAAGTTTTTTTTCGGCTATTTGAATTATATTTTCTGCGCCTGTGATGTTGCAGCATATATTTTGACAGAATTGCAAAAGAAAACGCCCGGTTGGAGCATGTTTATACATTGTGTAAAAAGTGGCAACACCCCAAGCATGAGTAGGGGAGCACTCGCACATTTTTGCTGCCCATCGCACAGATTCTTTTGGAACCCATCCTAGTTCACTTTGAATAATCCAAAGAACTTCTAAAAGCGCACCTTGCTTGACGGGATATTGCTCTAACAGAGATTCTACCCTTTTTTCTGCGGAACTCAACTTTGTTGAAACTTCTTCATAAGTGGGTTGCACTGTGGCACTTTTATGCCCCCTTTGCAAATGCAAAGGCTCGCCAATTTCTTCGGGACTAGGATTAGATGGCGCAAAGTTTGTGTTAGATACTAGCTCTATCATAGGGTATAAGATAGAAAATTGCACCTTGCACAGCTTGTAAAATTATTATAGCATAAGCTAAAAGCAAAGAGGCGAGTAATTGTTCTGAATTTATTGCATAAGCGGTTAAAGAAAGCATACTCCATTCCCTAACACCAATACCGTTAAAAGAAATGGGGATTGTTGTTAATAAAGCAGTCACTGGCACAATTACAAAAACAAAACTTAAAGGAACAGAAAGACCTACAGATTTAAACACAGCAACCTGTATTAAAACTGCTAGAATTTGCATAAAAAGCGAACCAAACATAGCCGCAAGTAGTCGCAAGGGATATTTTTTATACTCACGTAATTTCTCTGTGAAAACCTTGAGCTTTCCCATATTAAAAGGATTAAAAACAATGCAAAAGCAAAAAATAAACAAAAAGAGTGTTGCTGCAACCATAAACCAAATGGCCTGTTCTGGAACGAGCCCAGAATATGGCAAGGCAAGCCAAAACAGCAAGCATAAAGCCACGAGTCCCAGAATTCTTGCAACAAAAACAGAGGCTACACTACTAGCTATAACATTATGCACTTTGCCAAGGGCAATGGAACGGTAAGCATCGCCGCCAAGCCCTCCGGGAGAGAGCAGATTAAAAAAATAACCAGTAGCCGTATATTTTAAGAGAATATTAAAATTGGGTTTTTGTTCTTTGGGAACAATTAAAAGATAATGCCAGCGAAATGCTTGACTTAAAATTACAAGTTCACTTAACAAAAATGCCAACAAAAACCAAGATATTTTAGTAAAACGCAAATTTTCAATTATTTCGTAAATTGGAAATTTCCACAAAATTAAAAGTACAAGAATTGTACTAATAGTTAATTTCAACAATAATTTATACGAAAATGGAACTGAGCGCATTCAGAGTTTTCTCCGCAGTTTTTTCCCAAGAAAATTGCAAAGCATAATTCCGCAATTCTTTTGGGTCTTGTTGTGAATGCAAAGCTTTATCCATTTGCATTGCAATATCATTTTCATCAAAGGGGTCAAAATAAAAAGCTAATTCTCCACCAACTTCTGGCAAAGACGATGTCTTTGAACAAGCCACAGGCGTTCCACAAGCGAGGCTCTCCAAAACAGGCAAGCCAAAGCCCTCATATATAGAAGGAAAAACAAATAAATCTGCAAGGTTATATAAATCTATAAGTTTTTCTTGACTTATGAAACCGGTTTGAACAATGCTCTTTTCTAAGCCGAGTTCTTTGGCTTTTTGATTGCCGCTAAAGAGGTCAAATGCCTTTCCGGCAAGCACAAGGCAGCAGTCATTTTTGTTTTGCATTTTTGCAAAAGCACTTATGAGCCTTTCTACATTTTTATGAGGAGTTAAATTTCCAACATATAGCAAAACTTTTTTATCAATAGGAATGGAATATTTTTTGCACAAATATTCAACTGCAGATTTTTCTTTTATAATAAATTCTTCACAAACCCCTGAATGAACAACAGAAATTTTTTCCGGTTTAACCTTGAAAAAATTTATTATATCTTTTTTTGTGTTATTTGAAATGGCAATTATATGGCAAGCCCTTTTGCAAGCAAACCAATTTAAAAAATAAAAATAAAAATATACCAGCTTGCTTATGCGAGTGTATTTTTTATGCGGTAAAAATTTTGGATAAATCAAATGGGTTAAATCATGTATGGTAACAGCAATTTTTCCGCGATAGAACCAAGGGATATTGCTATGAGGTACATGCAAAATGTCCGGTTTTGTTTTTTTCAAAATTCTATAAGGAAAAGCTAATTGTTCCCTTAGCCCATATATAGGTGCGGTGTATGGAATTATATTTGGTTTTGAAATTATTGCCGGATCGCCGAGAATTGCGGAGTAATCTATGAACTTCAATAGGTTTCGCAAATAAGCACCTACTCCTGTCCATGTTATCATTCTTGAATCTATAGCCACTTTAATTTTCATTGTTTCTCGCAAATCGTTAGCAAATTCAATTTGAAAGCTATTTTAGGCTTGCCTCGCAAGCAATTCATAAATTTTGAAAGCAACCAAGAAAAGGGTTTGAATCCGTGAAAAAAAGAACGGAAAGAATCCCTGTGAATTATTTTAAATCCACTATCACTAACCAAATCATCCACTCTTTTTCTGGTTAAAATAAGGGAATGTGAATAATCGCCATCAAAATAATCCGGTCCCCAGTCTAAATAATCTGGATGAAACAATAATAATCTGCCGCCTGTTTTTAATATTTCAAAAATTTCACTTAAAACTTTTAGAGCCTCTTTATAATCCATAAAATGCTCAAATATATGGCACATCACAACCAAATCAAAAGTTCCTTTTTCGAGTTCCTGCGGAAAAGGTGGAATTTGCGAATGTATTACATAAAATCTATGTTCATTCAATATATCGCATAAATGTTTATTAGCTTCTATGCCCGTGTAATTTGCGCCTATATTTTTCAAATATTCAGCAAAATTCCCCCTGCCAACTCCAATTTCCAAAACTTTTGGATTTTGCGGCAAGTCTTTTAATGCTGGTTCGGCAAGCGCAGGGATAAGTCTTTTCGCTTGTATTCTAGCTAGTTTACCGGCAGGGCGATTAAGGTAAAAATCGTAGAACAAGTAGCACTCCCAAAAGTAATAAAATACCTGCTAACCCAATCCACAGCGAAATTTTGACATTATCCGAGCTGTATTTCAGTTCCACAATGGATTTTCCTTGCGGAATATCTACAGACATAAAAGTGCTGAATGCTCTGCGAATTTCCGTATTTTCTCCGTTCACTTTTGCTTTCCAATATTTGTGGTAATTCTCAGAAATAAATAATTTTCCTGCAGCAGAACTCTCCACTTCAAAAGCTAGATTATCTTTTTTTGCGCTTGTGATTTTAACATTGCCTTGTCCATCGCTTTCTATTTTATCTGTACCTTCCAATAATAAAATATTCCTATAATCAAAATCATTATCCTTTAATTTCTGAATTATTTTTTCTTGATTTTCCATAGCTTCAAAATTGTAATATAACTTTGCCCGTCCTAAATCTCCTGGGTTTTTTTGAACTCCAGTACCTCTATCTCCATCAAAAATTATATAACCCACATTCATTATATCTATCATAGCTTGATTTTGCAGTTGTTCTTTGAAAACTCTGTAAGTTGCTATTTCGTTATCGTGATAACCAAGAGCATTTCGAATATCGTAAGAAGCTAGATTATTTCCACTAATGGCGGGATTTCTTGTTAAGGAAAATACGCGAGAACGTTCAAAACTATTTGGGGTATCGTTTTTTATAGCTTGTATAACGGGGTGGTTGGGATTATAATATTGAATAGCAGGCACATTTTGAATATAAGGCAAATTTACAACCGCCAAATCCAGTGCCGCAACTGCTGCTAAAATCAAAGCTTTTTTTAAAATATTAATATTTTCATTTGAAAGCACAAAAAATGCTACACCCAAAACAATACCGCATATAACAAAAGAACTTATGGAAAAAGAAGCAAGCTCACCTGCTTTTACAAAATTAACCGGCTTAAAATAAGCTCCCGAAGCCGGTATCAAAAAGAAACTAGCCAAAATCAAAAACGGAATCGCCCAAAGAACCACACGGGGTGAGAATCGGGGTTCAGACAATTTAATAAAATACCCTCCAAACAACAATATAAATATAGCCACAGGAATTCCACTTAAACTTTCCCAAGCATAACGGAAAATTAAAATTGCTACTAATAACGCTCCATATAAAATTGCACCTTGTTTAAAGATTTTTTTATTCTCTTCAAAATTTTTCAACACCGGAGCGGCTAAAAATACAAAGGCAAGAGGCAACCAAAAAATAGCCATGCTGGGTGCGCGGAAATTTTTAACACCTGGTATCACATTAAACCAAACACTGAATAAAAACGAATGCAAGCCAAGGGCATAAGAAAGAGCTATAACACAGCCAAAAAACCAAAACAATGCCTGCTTGCGATTGCTCGGTAATAGGCAACCGCACAAGGCTAAAAATGTTAGCAAAGTTCCTGCACAATCTGCATTTAATTTAAAGGAATTTTGCCCCCAATAGGTATTCTTTTCATTTCCTGCATCGGTTCCCAAAAAACCTGGCAAAATCATGGCTGCCAATTCTTCACCGTGCAAGCTCCAGCTTGCGGAATGTTCAATGGTTGTTTTTTCTGCACTGCCCCTGATGGATTCGTTTGTTGTGTATAAATAAGGTGGAATAATTTGAAATGCGCTAATCATCAAGCCAATGGCAAGAGCAAGAGATGCAAGCCCCAAACGAATTCCTCGAATTTTTGCAGAAAGATTATTTGAAAAAAGTTCAAACAGAACAAAAAGCCCAGCACCCCACAAAAAGAAATATGTTATCTGTATATGAGCAGAAGTGACCATCCAAATTATGGAAAGAGCGAGATAAATTAAATGTTTCAAAGAGCTTTCTCTGAGCAAACGCAAAAGGGCATACATAGCAAAGGGAGCTATGCCAAACACCATCATTTTACCTTCGTGCCCGCCATAAACAAAAGTGAAATATTGAGGGCTGAATGCGTATAAATATCCGAGCAATGCTCCCCATTGCCATTTATCTGTTAAATAGCTACCGAGGATAAATGCAGAAATAAATGCAGTCCAAATTATGAATATGAATATCCAACCCTCTGCACGGCCCGGATCCATCACAAGCCTGAGCAATGCAAGCGGCTGATAAGCAGAACTGGCAACAGCATCAAGAGTTGGCATACCTCCAAGCCTAAATGTATCCCATTCTGGAAGAATTAAGTTTTGGGCTCGCATATAATAAGTGCCCAATCCATTAAGGGCATCACTATTTAACATTAATTTTGAACTGTCAAAAACAAATTCGTTAAATACAATCAAGAGCAGCACAAGAAAGGCAAGCACCGCAATAGCCAATACATTATTTTTTTTCAAAAGCGATTAATCCTCATTGGTTAATTGCCTGTGATTTCGTATTATAAAAAAACCAATAGCGCCAGCAATTAACACAACAGCGGCTAAGATAACAGAAACAATTGTCTTATTCATACATGGACTCCTTTGTTTGGGTATAATATAGAAAATTCATTTTCCAATATATTTTTTTGCAGCTAAGCCGCCATTTACATATAAAAATACATTCACATCATCAAATACATGGTATAAATTTTCAGCGGTTGCTGGTTCTGCGAATAATCCCTTTGTTAATTCTTTTTTTACAAAAAAAGCGTTAACACCATTTCTATTTGTTCCAACTAAAGTATAACCAAGACGTTTGCCTAGCAATTCCAGCGATTTTAATGTTGCTCCATATCCATCATCTTTGCCATTCCATACATAGTTGGGGTCATATTCCATAACCCATTCACATGGAGGTGGGAATTTTGCGTTGTATTCTATCACAACAACACGAGGGTTAATGCAGTTTATTTTTTCCCATATCCAATAATCATTTCCATCAATATCAATGCTGAGTAAATCAATTTCTCCGTTAATTTTTCCATTTTCGCTAATAAGTTTATTTATATTATCAGTTGTTATAAATGCGTTGATTGCAGTTAATCGCTTTGTAGATAAAGGTTTTTCAAAGCACTTTTGCAATTTTTCAAAATATTTTTTACTTCCTTCTATCCATAAACCATTCCAGCCATTGAATAATAAATAATGGCAATTACTTTCTAATCCGTCTTGAACACCAAATTCAACGAATGTTTTATTAGTTACTCCAATTCTGTTAAATATTTCCTGAATAATTCCGTCTTCGTCATTTTGGGAATATACTCTATATCCAAAACGGTCTAAATATAATGGGTCTTCAATCCTTCTTTTATTTTCATATTCCCAGTTATTGCATTTCACCGGTCTTGCCAACCAAAAATTTCTCAATTTCCTAATATATTTTTTAATCATAAGAATGTGAATATAGAAATTTAGAGCCTCTGGTATAAGGGTTAAGCCAAAAGTCTTTTTTACTATATTTGGTCGTATGCAAGATAGGCATCTGGATTATAAACTGTATTTTGATGAATTGGCAAAGGGCACGAGGGATTTTGTTATACCATATATAGAATCCGTGAAAGAAATTCAAGAAGGCTCGGTAGTGTTGGAAATAGGTTGCGGTAGGGGAGGAAATTTATTTCCATTTTTAGAAGAAAAAAATTGCAAAGTGATAGGTATAGACAAAAGTGATGAGTTAGAACATGCGCGGAATTTATTTAAAGATTCCAAAAATATGAATAATTTCACTTTGCTAAAATGCAACTTTTACGAGGTAAATCCAAATTCAATTCCAAAAGCAAATATTGTTTTAATTCGTGATGTTTTAGAACATATAGTTAATAGGATTCTTTTTTTTGAAAGGTTAAAAGAATTCATAGCTAGCGATGCTATTATATTTGTGGCTTTTCCTCCGTGGAGAATGCCATTTGGCGGGCATCAGCAGGGTTGTAAAAATTTTTTACTATCTAGAATGCCATATTATCATTTGCTTCCTCGGTGCATTTTTGAATTCATATTAAAAATTTTTGGTGAAGATAAAAATTATATAGATAGTTTGCGAGATGAAGTGCGGGAAACAAAACTATCCATTTGCGAATATAAAAAACTTTTAAAAAAGAGCGGGTTTAAAATAAAAAAAGAAACTTATTATTTAATAAATCCCAGCTATAAAATAAAATTTGGACTTAATCCGAGAATTTTGCCCAGCTTTTTAAAAATTCCCGCTATATGCGATTTTTATACAACCGCACATTATAGCATTATTATCCCAATTACTTAATCATCTATTTCAGAGCATTGTGTTCCAGCATTAGCGTGTAATTCGTAACATCGCAAACATTGGTTGGGCCAAAGTACTGAATTGGGCCTGGGTAAATATATTCTTCGCCCCTTGCCCAATCGTCTCTGTGATTTACAAAATATTTAAAGGGTTTGCCTTTTAAATCCACAAGGGCTTTTTGTATAACGGGTTTGTTTTCGCCGTGCCTGCGTTCAATGTTCATCATCATTGTGGTGGGAACTCCGCCAGCAACCCATTTTTTAAAGCCTGCGGTTAAATTGCGAATGGAACTCATATAGCCGTTTTTCTTGTGCAGCACCAAAACAGAAGCCGCATAGCCAAGGCTATAGCAATAATCCGCATCAAAGTTGGATGGTGCCGCGCAGCGACCTTCATAGCCAAAGAAATGGCTTTGAGTGCTGAATTTGCCTTTGAAGTTTCTGAGCTTCAATTCTTTGGTGACCATTTCAATTAAAAGTTTTTCTGTTTCAACTAGAGATACCTGAACATTTCCGTGCGGGTCTCTATCCATCATCAACTGCAACTGTATGTCTTCGGGCAGGTTTTTAAGCAAGGTTGCGGAGGCTTCGGAAATATGTTTGCAGGCTACTTCTACCATATCTGCTGCTTTGCCTGCTTCTTTAATCTCTGCGTCACCGTGCTCTTTCACGTGGCTTTCTATATCTTTTTGGATAAGGGCTTTTATTTCCGCTTCGTTATGCGCAAGAGCATCGTTCAGTTCGGTAATCAGAATTTTGAATTCTGGAATAAATTCAATAAGACCTTCTGGTATAAGGGCTACACCAAAATTCTTTCTATCTGCGCTACGTCCATCAATGATATCTGCTATTGAATTTACAACCTGTTGAAGAGTCCATTTTTTTTCCTTAATCTCTTCCGAAACCAAGCAGATATTTGGATGGGTTTGAAGAGCAGCTTCTAAACCTATATGGCTTGCAGAACGCCCCATAAGTTTAATGAAGTGCCAGTATTTTTGGGCGGAATTGGCATCGCGCTCAATGTTGCCTATAAGTTCTGAATAGGTTTTAACGGCGGTGTCAAAACCAAAAGAGACTTCTATATATTTGTTTTTCAAGTCGCCATCTATTGTTTTGGGGCAGCCTATAACGGAGCAAGGAACGTTTTTGGTTGCAAAATATTCTGCCAAAACCGCAGCATTTGTGTTTGAATCATCTCCGCCTATAATAATAACGGCATTTAATTTGAGTTTTTTCACAACTTCTATGCACTTGTCAAATTGCTCGGTGCTTTCCAGCTTTGTTCTGCCGCTTTGGATTATGTCAAAGCCGCCTGTATTGCGGTATTTTGCCATTAATGCACGTTCTATTTCAATGTATTTTCCATTCACAAGCCCGCTAGGGCCACCCAGAAAGCCGTAAAGTTTTGAACTGCTCTTAACGGCTTTTATTCCATCAAAAATTCCGGCAATAACATTGTGCCCGCCCGGAGCTTGCCCACCGGAGAGAACAACGCCAACATTTAGCGATGTGCCTGCGGCTTGCTTTTTTGTTGAGGCTTTGAATGTTAAAATAGGTGCGCCATAAGTATTTGGAAATAGAGCCTTTATTTGCTCTTGGTCGCTAACAGACTTTGTGGCTGTTCCAGCGATGGTTGAAACTTTTAATGCCCCTTTGCTAAGTGATGGAGGGAGCTTAGGTTTGTAGCTGGCACGAGCTTTGCCAAGAAAAGAAAGATTTTCAGACATCGGTTTTCTCCTTTGTTATTGGGGTAAAATATAGAAAATTTCTACCTAGAAATACTAAAAACGCTTATATTTTTTGAATCAGCACTCTTGCGAAACATTCTTTGCCATTCGTATAGGGAGTGTATCTCTTATCTTGAACTATTTTGTATCCCTTTTCCAACAAACCATTTAGTATTGGACGAGCAGATACGGCAAAAGGTTTTTTATAGTCGCTGGGGATATAACAATTTTCTACTAACAATACCTTTGAATCGTCATATTCTTTATATTTTTCGGGTATTTCTTTCAATGGCATTATTTTTAATTGTTTATATTTCGGTCTGTTTTTTATAGGGATATTTGTAAACCAATAACCTGCCGCCCGTGTAAGTTCCTTTTTAGGTGTTAAAAACCAATCCACCTCATTAAATCCCGCCCATACTTTATTCTCCCTGAAATATGGAATGTATGCCGAATTTATAGCATTGGATATATTGGATATGATTAAAAACTTTTTTCCACTTTCAATGACAAGTTTCCAATACTCTATCATTTTTGAAAATGGTGGATTTGTACATACTATGTCCGATTCTTCTTTAAGAATTTTTATTGACAATGGATCGTCAAAACTACCCGTATAACCTCTTGGGTATTCTTTTATTTCCTTGAACCCGTTTTTTGTGAATATATAAGTGAATACATAACCTTTCGCCCCCTGATTAAACAAATCTAATCCACCTCCATAATGAGTGCAAATCAGTTTTTCCAATCCAAGCTCCTTGAAATTCTGCAAAAAATACAAAGCAAAGGCAGATGTATTTCTATTTTCTGTATCAACTGCGTCATCACAGTTACAGAAAACAACTTTGTTTTTCCAAATACTTTTATCATACATAGAAATTTCTTTTTCAACATCTTCTAATCTTGTATAAAATTCGTCATTATTCGCCTTCTGTGCTTTTTGCATTATATCCTTAGGAGACAACCCTCTATCCCCAAGTGATGGCGTTGTTTTCTTTACGATTTTTACTATATGCTTTTTGTCTTCTTCTTTGATGTAAATTTCCTTTATGAACAATTTATGAGCTTTGATAAATTTGACATAACCCATAAATAGGGTATCATTACAAAAATATATTTCCTTGCTTTTGTCCTCTCGGAGTGAGGAAAATTTCTCTTTGACAGCATTTTCCACCTGAGCCATATCCTTAACCTCGCAGGCGAACAAATACTTGTAAATATTGTCTTTGGATTTGCCAGTCATATTATTATATTCTTTTAATCTACGTTCAAGGTCGCTGGTCTTGCCAATTTTGCATTTTGAAGGTTCCAACGATGCCTGAACAATGTAAATATACTCTTGCATTTTTTCTCCGTTTATCTAATTGAGAATATAGAAAATTATCCAAGCGAACCAACATTTGTACATTTGAAAAAAACTTAGAAATGCTTTACCATTCTCAAATATTCCCTTGCGCTTTCATATTCAACGCTTGAAATAAAGTCAAAAAAAGGCTCGCAGTTGCCTTTATTTGCTAAACTTATGAGGTATATATAATCGCTTCTGAGCACTGGTGGAATAACTGCGATGGGATAACCAGCTTGCAACAATGCGAGGTTCATAACCAAGCGAGCGGTTCTTCCGTTTCCGTCAATAAATGGATGTATGCTTGCAATTCGCTCGTGTAATTTAGCCGCAAAAGTTATGGGATGCAAAGTCGCTTTCCATTCCGGCATTTTTGAAAAAAATTCTCTCATTAAATCTGGAATTTCCTTGTATTTTGGCGGCAAATAATCCGTACCAGAAATAAAAACTTGCTCTTGCCTGTATTTGCCAGCTTTTTTATCGTCTATTCTGTGATAAAACAACCTGTGCAATTCAAGGACATCTTTTTCAGTAATCTGCTCATTTTTTGCAAGCTCATTTAAAAAAGAATAAGCCTCGCTATGTCCCAAAGCCTCGTTATGCTCTCTAATGCTTTTGCCGCCTATTGTTAGTCCATCTTCAATAACAACCTTTGTTTCAGATTCCGTAAGCGAGTTGCCTTCCAAAGCATTGCTTGCATAAGTAAAACCTATTCTATAAAACTTTTTAAGTTCAGCTAGCAAATTTTCTCCAAAAGGACGATAGGAATCTATTTCCTCTTTTAGTTTATCCACCTCGCTGATTTTGTTTTGGTATTTAACGGGCATTTATAAACCATCTTATTTGCGGGATTTTAATGTCTGAAATTCGCTTTCCGTTAAGAAACGCGCCCCGGTCTTTTCCAATTCAATGCGGCTTTCTCGCAAATACTTATGGTAGTTTTTCACCGAACCATATTTGTTTATAAGCCTCTCGCGAATCCGATAAACTTCATCTATCGGGTTTTCATCAATATAGTCCATTTTCAGCCTCCTCTCTCAATATATCTTGCCTATACGCAGTTATTAAATCCCTGCTAGTTCTAGCTGTTATCAAGCTAGGTATTGTAGTTTCTACATAAACGCTTTTTTTTTGCGTGGGCATATTTACAATATAGAAATTTCTACATTCCCCTATTACTGCCAACGCGGAGAACAAATTATGAAATCTTTTAAGTTACCTCTGATAATTGCAGCATCGCTTATTGCATTTAGCTGTTCCCCAACAAAACCAAAAGATGCAACTCCTTCTGCTTTGAGTGCAACTGCTCCCGTTTTTAGTGCAGCTCCGTCTTTTTTGAATATAGCCTCCACTCGCTACACAATGGTTTTCAAAAACAGAACAGACCGCACATTAGAGGGAGAACTCACTTTTCCCTTGCCAGACGGACGCACCATAACCCATTACGCCTTGGATATAAACGGCAGAATGCGCGATGCTGTGCCTGTGGAGAAAGCAAGGGCCTCTTTCGCATCTTCAAATCCTTCCATATCCATATCTTCTTTTTTATTTGCAAATTCATAAAATTTTTCACATCTAGGGTCATCATCCGTTTTAGCCACAGGAACAACTGCCGGCTTGCTGGTACAACCCATCAATGCTAACAACGCTATTACAAAAATATATTCGCGAAAAACCAAAAAGCGAAAACTCCCGTTGGATATATAATTGCTTTCAGTTTCGGCAAAGGAACAATAGAGGAAATATCTCGCTTGAAAAATGAAGAAAACATAATCATCAAATTGGTAAAAGTCGAAGACATAGTTCCCATAGCCATAAAACCTGCAATCAGTTTGCAAATAAATGAAATTGAAAAAGATGAAAAAGGAAACCGCAAAATTGAATTCACCGCTACTGGCAAAAGCCCTGCTGGAATTGAATTTTATAGCTGGGATTTCGCTTACAACAAAGAAAAAGGATTCAAGCCGCATATCTTGCTGGACAAAGAGGGCAAACAGATTGTTTCGCTTAAAACGGGCGAACATTCCATAGCCGTCAAAGTGGTGGATAACGATGGCTTGGAGAATACGGAAGTTGTGCAGTTGAAAATTAATGGGGTTGTAGAAAAATTGTAGTTTTCAGAGAAACGCCAAGTTGTATCTCTGCAAATGTCTAATGCTAGGAAAATAGAGCGTGGGAACAATGCAAAAGTACAGGTGGCAGAATTTGAGTTTTAAATAGAACTCTGCAACTGGTCTATGCCGTCTTGTATTTTTTTGTTGACATACCCCTTGCTAAATCCAAAGACTGCGGCTACTTCGTCTGTGCTCCAGCCTTCGTCAAAAACAAGCTCAATAAATAACTGCGAAATTGGGCAGGGCATTCCCGAAGCTTTGCCAACAGTCCATACTGGAGATTGGCTGTCTCTCAAAAAAAGACTTCCCTGAAGCAACCATTCTTCCTCTATTTGCTTTTGCCTCTTTTTTGTTCTAAAATAGTCCACACAACAGCGATATGCTATTGAATAGAGCCATGTTTTCACAGAGGATTGCTCTTTAAAAGTCTCTGCGCTACTGAGTATCTTAAAAAAAACCTCTTGGCGAATATCTTCTGCCATAGCCGGATTTCTCACAAAATACTCACAAACTCTAAGCACATATTCTGCATTTTCAGCCCAAAGTTCGGATATATTCATATTCATAATAACCTCCAATTATGTCTTTGATATACATTATTATTAGGCGATTTGCACTTGCCCCTCATATTTGGCATACATCTGTTGACAAAATTCTGCATTTTTCTACATTTAACACAATGCCCTTTTTATTATTAGTGTTGTTATTGGTGGCTTGTTCCGATAATTTGTTGCATAGCGAAACGAAATCGCTGTCTATTGAGCGCATATCAGTTGAAGTTCAGAATAAATCATATATTGTTTTAACAGATTATTCCATTCCCTATTCCGATACAATTTTAGCTGGCGATACGGTATTTTTTTATGCGAAAATAAATCCACCCAATCCCAGAATAAAGGGTTGCCATTGGAATCTTAAATCCAAAGATTATCCCTGCCATCCTTTGGGAAACAGATTTAACTTTGATACCACAGGTCTTTATCAAGTAAAATTATATGTGCTAGATATTTTTGGAGATACTTTATCTGCAAGTATATCTATGAGAGTTTCTAGCAAACCCATTTGTAGCAATATCAGTTTAGAATTTTTTCAAGGTTCGCCTATTTTCAAATGGAACTGCCAAAATTCAGATGAATATGCCGAGTTGACTTACAGATTTATACTCAAAACAAAATATAAAACAGATACTCTATTTTTGAAAGAAGATTTTTTGCAACTGAATTATCCCTTGCCAAACGATTATTGGGAGGTTCATCTTGAAGCAGAAAACAGCTATGGATTCAAAGATTCCACCGAGCTTTCACTATGATAAAGAAATTTCTTTTTTTCCTCTCAATGGCAGCATTATTTTTAATCTCCTGCTCCGATAGCGAGAAATTTGATAATAATAGCAAAAATAAAATTAAATTTGATATTTTTTATGAATCATTTCTTAATTATAAAAATAAACCATATATATATGTTTATGCCAGTATATCACCAAGAGGTGGCGAAGAAGAATATTACTATTATTATTGGGTACTGGATGGAGAAAAGCAGTGTTATAATTGTCATGGAGAACAAAGGTGTTATAATTGCCGAGACATGGAAAAAGGCGTATCTTATGGGGACCATGTTTTAGAATTTGTTTTGATAGACATCTATGGCGATACTTTGAGCGAAAGCGGTGTTATTCGCATAGATGAACCTCTTAAAGTTACCCTGCTTTCTCCAATAGAAGGATATAAAATGGCAAAAAATGATACAATTAAATTTCAATATAAAATAAGCGGTATAGATAAATGGGAAGAAGAACCGCAAATTATGGTTTATGTTTCCAAAGATGAAGAAGTTTGGGAAAATGGACAGTATATTCAAAATAATTTTTTGGCACCTCCGCAAACCGAACAAGTTTATTATTGGGGAGTTAAAGCATTTACCGGACAAGACACCGCATTTTCGGAGATTAGAAGTGTATGGATAAAAAACTAATTTTAAGCATTATTATATTAAGTGGCTTGGCTAATTCAGCTCCTCTTTTGATGTTACCCATAGAATCCGATTTAGATAGCAATATTTTGGTTCTTTGGGAAAATTCCATTAAGCAAATTTTTAAAGAGGCTGCTTTTGAGCCTATGAAAATTGAGCAGAGCCATTTTGCACATTGCGAAAACGTGGAATGCGCAATATCTGCGGCAAGGGTTTCGGGAGCGCAAGGGCTTTTCAGAGGCCGCTTGCGGGCAGAGGGCAAGGATTCCATAAGCCTTAGATTTCACATAGACTGGCTTGCAAGCAATTCAACCCCCCAAAGCGATATACAAGGCACAGCTCCACTTTCGTGGGACGATGCAATGAGAAGCGGAATTTTACCAAAACTTTTATCTGGAATAACCGGCAAAAACCCAGAAATTGAAAGCACAAAAGAGGAAAAATCCTATATCAAAGTTGAAACCAATCCTGAAAATGCAGTTGTTATGCTAAACGGAGTTGCAGTTTGTTCTTCGCCTTGTGAATTTTTAGCCAGCGGTTCTAGAGCGCAAATTGCGGCATATTGGCAATCTGGTGATAATATATGGGCAACAAAAACAAGCGTGAAACTAGGAGCAGACACTGCAAAAGTAATGCTGGAGTTGAGGCGCACCTTTGCATATACAGAAATTCGCACATTGCCAGAAAATGCTCTGATATATTCAGATGACTTATTAGACATAAATTCAAAGTCTATGGGAAAAACTCCATATAGATTTCATGGTTTGCCCGGAACAACAAAAATTCGCCTTTTTCGCCAAGGTTATAAAGACACGCTGATAAGTGTTAGTGTTGATGCTGTGGAAAAGCAAGTTCAAATTGTTCAGTTAAATCCCATAACAGATGCGAGGCAAATAGCAGACCAAAACCTTTTTATTAAAAGCCAAACAAAGAGAAAAATAGGACTAGGACTTTTAGGTGGCAGCATAGGGCCTTTGGCTGCAGGTAGCCTGCTTTGCATTTTAGCCAAAGATGATTACCAAAAAGCCCAAGACATTAAAACAGAATTATCTTATCCTGCTGTTGGTGGCGAAAATTTCAAAGCCAAGGTGGACGAAAACCATAAAGCCGTTAGAGCCGGAGATACAAAAACCATTTTTGGCTCCACTTTAATAGGAATTTCGCTAATTTTAGCCGGAATTGGCTTTTCTATGAGTTTTTAGCTGTTTTAAAATTTTTTTCCCAATGACCCTTGTTTTTTGCCAAATAATTACTATATTTGTACGTTGAAGCCGAGTAACCAGGAGAAGCACAATGAGAAAATCCACAAAAATCGCGCTAGTAGCAAGCATAGGTCTATCTATAGCACTAGCCATTTCTTGTTCCAGCAACGATATTGCCGACGATGACAGTGGCGGCAATGACAAAACCAAAAGCTCATCTTCTGTGAAAAGAAGCTCAAGTAGCAGTGGTATTACCCTAACTTGCACAGATCTTCAAGCAAATGTTGCGAAAGGTGGCACCATTAGTAAACCAGATTTAACCTGCAGCAATGGCGTTAAAGCAACTGAACTGAATTGGAATGGTCTCCCAGGTGGTAACTGGGACGTAGATCCAAACACTGAGGCACCCAACTTTGTAATAAAGGTTAGTGCTAATTGCGGTTCAGTTAGGCTATCGGATATCTCTTGTGGCACGGTAACGGTCATAACTACAGGCACAAGCAGTTCCGGGGTTGGAGGCTCAAGCAGCAGTGGTATTACCCTGACTTGCACAGGTCTTCCAACAACCGTTGTGAAAGGCGGTACCATCACGGAACCCACTTTAAAATGTAGCAATGGCGAAGAGCCAGAAGAAATTGACTGGAATGGTCTTCCACAAGAGAACGAGAGTTGGGAATTAGATGAAGACCCAGACTCTTCCTATACCATAAGCGTTAGTGCTGCTTGCGGTGATGTTTGGAAAGCAGATGTCCGTTGCGGCACGGTAAGAGTTATAAATCCACCAAGCAGCAGTTCCAGAAGCTCAAGTTCTAGGGCTGGCTCAAGTAGCTCTAGGGCTGGTTCAAGCAGTTCTAGGGCTAGTTCCTCAGGCAGCTCTGCTGGCAGTTCCGCAGGCAGCTCTGCTGGTAGTTCCTCAGGCAGCTCTGCTGGTAGTTCCGCAGGCAGCTCTGCTGGTAGTTCCTCAGGCAGCTCTGCTGGTAGTTCCGCAGGCAGCTCTGCTGGTAGTTCCGCAGGCAGCTCTGCTGGTAGTTCCGCAGGCAGCTCTGCTGGTAGTTCCGCGGGTTCCTCGGGCGGCTCAACTGCCACACGTACCATAACTTGCGTATTTAGCAAAGGTACATACGCAGTTGGGGAAAGTGTTCTTGCTCCAACCATCAGTTGTTTCAACCAAAACGGTAGTGCTTATACTACCTCACAACCTTCGAAAGGCAATGCGGTTTTCACTACTTCTGGAAATGCTCTTCCAGATGATATGACTAAGTGGACAATAACAGGTGCTTCTACAACATATAGGTCAACAGGTACAAGTGTCATAAAAGTATCAGGCGTGAAATGTGGTTCTACCGCAAATATTTCCGATGCTCCCGAAGCAACGTGTACTCCTAATCCTTTAACCATAACGGCAGCTTCAAGCAACTCTACGGGTGGATCGTCCTCCTCAAGGGCTTCGTCTTCGTCAGTAGCATCATCATCTTCAGTAGCTTCGTCTTCGTCAGTTGCTTCATCTTCATCAGTAGCTTCGTCTTCGTCAACAACAGGGGGTTCGTCTGATTCATCAGAAGATTCTTCGTCAGGTTCTGGAGGAGGAATATCAGCAACGTCAGGAAACGCAAATTTAATTTACCGCCTGAAACGCAATCGTTAATTTTCTAAATCAGAAAGAGCCTCCTTTGGGAGGCTCTTTTTTTTTGGTGGAATATTGCTATGCAGTTGCTGTGCGGGTTTGTTTGAGAAGGTGATTTTTAATATCGGCTGAAGTATAGCCTTTCTTTATGAGGTCTAGAATTTCGTTACGTTCCGCATCACGACCATCCTCGTGAGCCTCTTCCCTCGCAACCTCAAGGGCATCATCCAAATTCCATTCTGTAAAAATCATATTCAAGACCTCCGAAGCGTGCTTCCTAGGAAATATACTAAAATGTTTCGCTCAACACAACTCTTTATCGCAGCCTCTATGGCTTCTGATGGTTCCATAGTCTTGCGATTCTTGTTTATCTCCGCATTGTGACCTTTGTTGATATTGTAAACGCTTGCCACAAGCTCAAGATTGCCCTTGCCTTTGGTTTTGAAAGAATCTGAAAGCCTAAGCTCCTTGAAATCAGGAAACTATCTCTATTTTCATATCTGGCGGGTAGTTTTGCCCAGTCCACTGCATTGTAGAGTTCCAGAGCGGCAGGTGGGTCGCTGAATAGCATTGTGAAAACGCTACTTTTGTGATTGCGGTTTGTTTGGGTCTCGGTCATTTTTGAATCCTCCGTTTTTTTCTTCGTTACCTATTAGACGTAAAAAAACGGAAAAAAATCCTAAAAAGTGAATTTTGCAAACAGAAGTTGATATTTTTGTGCATTTTTTTACCAAAATAGTGAGAAAAGCCCATCTACAAATGCTTTACCAAGTGTTTGAGGGCTTTTTATGTGATATTCGTCATATATTGGGACTATTCTAAGTTGGATTAAGTTTTTAAAAGATTTTTGTACTTTTTCCCTAAAAATATAGTATATTTAGATATATGGCTTTAAGAGGTGAAAAAAGAGTTTTTTCCAAAGTCTGCATTGCAGGTATAAAAAGCGTTTTTTT
>Ga0268262_10000565_pt1 | contig 48544 bp, 52 predicted proteins | sample TergutNc150P3_FD_190354 | JGI IMG/M metagenome (GOLD analysis project Ga0268262, IMG submission 190354) | Nasutitermes corniger P3 segment gut microbial community from laboratory colony in Florida, USA - Nc150 P3 (SPAdes) (version 2) | ecosystem: Host-associated > Arthropoda: Insects >... | reverse complement strand
ATAATACGGCATAAAAAGAAAAAAAACATCTAAAACATTTCACATTCCGAATGTTCGGAATTTTTAACCTAATACACATCTGGGTATGAAAAAAAGGCTGCCCAAGTGTTACTTCTTGGACAGCCCCTTTTTTTTTACTCAATTCAGTTCCTACAACCCAAGCAAGTAACTGTTCAGTACATTTTCAAGGTACTCCTGCTTGCCGCTTGTGAGCCCTGTTTTGCCGTATCCCGCGTCTGTGCCAATCTTCGCCAACTGTTCAAGAGTAAGATCGCCATTGCTGAACTTCGCTCCGTCGCCGCTTGAGAATGACGCGTAACGATCTTTCACAAAACTGGGAATAATTCCGTCGTCGATGATGCGCTGGGCAACCTGCAAGCCTACGGCGAAAGCGTCCATGCCGCCGATGTGGGCGACAAAGAGGTCCGCTGGGTCTACTGAGTTTCTGCGAATCTTTGAATCGAAGTTAAGACCGCCGACTGAAAAGCCGCCGATTTTAAGGATTGTGTACATTGCCATTGCGGTTTCGTAGTAGCTCATCGGGAACTGGTCTGTGTCCCAGCCGTTCTGTACGTCGCCGCGGTTCGCGTCTACCGAGCCGAAGAAGCCGGATACTGCCGCTGTTTCAAGTTCGTGCGCAAATTCGTGACCGGCAAGTTCCGCGTGGTTGGCTTCGATGTTCATGCGGAAATCTTTATCAAGACCCCACTGGCGCAGGAAGCCGATAACGGTTTCCGTGTCAAAATCGTACTGGTGTTTTGTCGGCTCCATCGGTTTTGGTTCGATATAGAACACGCCTTTAAAGCCCTGTTTGCGCGCGTAGTCTCTTGCCATTGTAAGGAAGCGGGCAAGGTTTTCTTTTTCTCTTTTAAGATCTGTGTTAAGAAGACTCATGTAGCCTTCGCGTCCGCCCCAGAAAGTGTAGCCTGCTCCGCCAAGCTCAATGGTTGCATCAATAGCGGCTTTTACCTGTGTTGCGGCAAGAGCGACAACGCCGAACTCGGGATTGGTAGCGGCTCCGTTCATAAAGCGCGGGTTACCGAAAACATTTGCGGTTCCCCAAAGAAGTTTAACCCCTGTGTCGCCCTGAAGTTTTTTCGCCTTAGCGACTAACGTCATCAGATTTTTTTCGCTTTCCGCCGGGTTCGCGCCTTCTGGAGCTACGTCTCTGTCGTGGAACGCGTAAAACTCCGCGCCGATTTTTGTAAAGAATTCAAAAGCGGCGTCCATTTTTCTGTCTGCCGCGTCCATTGCGTCTCTTGCATCCGTATTCCACGGGAAGATGTGCGTGCCGGGACCAAACGGGTCTCCGCCGTCGCCGCAGAAACTGTGCCAGTAAGCAATCGCAAAACGAAGATGATCTTTCATCTTCTTGCCGCCGATAACTTTATCAGCGTCATAATACTTGAACGCCAGAGGATCTTTGCTCTTTGGTCCTTCGTATTTGATTTTTTTGATTCCGGGAAAGTACTCCTTTGCCCCAACGAAATAATCCGCCATAATAGCCTCCAATAAAATTTTCTTACTTATACAAAGGGCTTAAAGCCCCAAGATACTTGGAATATGTCGCGTACGCTTCATGATAAGCGGCTACGCTCTTTCTGTCGGGCTTTATCGGCGCGCCCAACTTGATGTGTTTGTCAGTCAAATCTTCAATAGATGTCTTTTTACCTTCACTGCTTTCTAAACACCACAGCGCCTGAATCGCTCCGCCCGTCGCGGCGGCTTCCGAATCTGTAGGAATACGAATAGGCAAATCCGTTACGTTAGCTACAATGCTTTGCCAGAGTTTGCTTTTTGCGCCGCCGCCTGTCAAGCGAATCTCTTTTGGTTTAAAGCCCAGCGATTTAAATCCGTCAAGACCGATTCTCATTCCGAAGATGGCGGACTCAAGAGCGGCGCGCGCAAGATTTTGTCGGTTAAAGTTTGCGGCGGTAATGCCGTTTACGCTCGCTCTTCCGTTCGGCAGGTTTGGAGTGCGTTCCCCGTTGAAGAACGGCAGTATAACAATGCCGTCCGCGCCGACAGGAGATTTTGCGGCTTCTGCGTCAAAGGCTTTTACATCAAGGGACATAAGTTTGCGGAACTCTTCGCTTGCTACTGTACAGTTCATCGTACACAGAAGCGGAAGCCAGCCGCCGGAGGATGAACAGAACGCGGCAAGGTTTCCCGTCGGGTCGATAACCGGCGCGTCTGAAAAACCAAAAAGAGTGCCGCTTGTGCCTAAGCTCATTGTTAAGAATCCGTCTTTAACCGCGCCTGTGCCGATAGCGCCCATCATGTTGTCGCCGCCGCCTGAAGATACAAGCGTGCCTTCGTTAAGACCGTAAAGGGCTGCCGCGGCTTTGCTTACCTTTCCCGCCGGTTTTTCGGAAGTTGTAAGCGGCGGTAAATATTTTTCTACATCGGGAGAAATCAACTTGCAAATATCAGACGACCATTTGCGTCCGCGCACATCAAATAGCGCGGTGCCTGATGCGTCGCCGTATTCCGCCCAATACTCGCCTGTCAATAAAAAGTTGATGTAATTGTGGGGAAGAAGAATATGCCGCAGTTTCGCAAACGCGGCGGATTTGTGCTTTTTAAGCCAAAGAACTTTCGGCGCGGTATAACCCGGACGCATCGGGAGTCCGGCTTTTTCTATCAATTTTTTTTCGCTGCCCGCCGCCTTTGTCAATTCTTCGCATTCGGTTGTAGTTGAGGTGTCGCACCAAAGTTTGATGTTGTAGACGGGCTTCCCTTTTTCATCAAGCGGCACAAATCCGTGCTGCTGCCCTGAAACGCCGATAGCGGCGATGTCTTTTTTAACGTTTTTATCGATTTTATCAAAACAGGTTTTTATGACCGCGTCGTACCACTCGGTTTTTTGTTCTCTTGTACCGTCATTATTGGCAATAATGTCCACCGGAGCCTGAGATTGGGCGATAATGGACTTTTTTTCATAATCATAAACTACAATTTTACAACTCTGGGTTCCCAGATCGATTCCGCAAACGGTTCTCATATACCCTCCGTGCTGTCTATTTTATTCCATATTTTGTGAATTGTCTATCACAATGAAGACGGCAATAATAGGTTTTTTTGTTATTTTTTATGAGAATACTTGACCCTTTTTCTGAAATTTGGTATATTAATATCATTCTAAAGTCTCTTAGGGAGAGAATAAATTGAGAAAACCTTCTTTTTTTGAAACTATAATTATTACCCCCCCCGTTAATTTTTGTAATTTTCACGTTTATTACCTGTTTTTTCCCATCATTAATATTTCCACGGAGGATATAGTATGAAAAAACTGATAATTACGGCTTTTGCCGCCCTCTTAATGTTTTCACTTTTCCCTGTACAAGTTAACGCATCAGGGAAAAGAGAAAAATCAACCACATCAACAACCAAGTCCGAAAACACACAATATTATAATGCGAGCGCGTTTTACACCGGAGACGGCGGCAAGGGTATGAGTCTTGCAATACTTATCCCAAGCGCAAGCGGTCTTGCTAAGGAGCAGGACTATTTACCCACAATGGTACAGGGCGTGCTTGTTGGAGACATTGCCAAGTATTCGGGTATTAGGGTACTGGACAGGCAGACGCTGGAAAAAACCCTTAAAGAGACCGAAAGCGGCATTTACAAAAATGAGGCGGATTACGGTCAGTTGGGGGAAATCGCCAATGTAGACTATGCGCTTACCGGCAGTATTGCCAAAACCGGCTCAGGCTATGCCATGCAGATACAGGTGGTGGGAACCGGAAAAAACAACATCGGCGTAACAAAAGCGTCGTATTCGGGTTCCTGCACCATTGCGGAACTGGACAATTTTACAGGCATACGCAAAGCGTCTATGGAATTGCTGACCCAGATGGGCGTGGTTCTTACAGACAGCGGAAAGCAGGCGCTTTCCAGAGCCGGACGAGAAAACTATGTGAACGCCCAGACAGCACTTGCGCAGGGAATAGTAGCACAGCGCAACGGAAATACAATTGAGTCTTTGGCAAAGTTTTATCAAGCGAATAGTTATGATCCTTCATTTGCAGAAGCGGCAACAAGAGTAAATACCTTATCGGCTACAATCCGCACAGGAAGTAATATAGAAGATATCCGTAACGATATTGCATGGCGTAATGAGTGGAAAAAATTACTTCAAGAAGGTCAGGAATGGTTCAAGAAACAGCCAAAACCCATTGAATATATTGAATATGATGATATTTCCAGATATACCAGATTGGTTTATGATCCGGAACTTTCGTATACAGTTGATTATATAAATGACACAATAACTTACACTTACAATGTTATGATCGAACGACTTACCTTTCAAAGACCTTCACCCCCTGCCTATATAAAAAAAGTTGAAGCGGATTTAAGAACAGGGCTTGAAGCCACTGGTAGAAACGGTGACTGGAAGCTTAGTGTAGGACGGTATGATTGGGATATCCACGCTACACAACCTGTACATCATTATCATGTTAATAATGTAGGTGGTTTTCTTGAACAAGTAGATGTTGTAAAAGATGAATTGGTAAAAGATTTAGTATATCTTTATACAGCGGATTTGTACAACGATAAAGGGAAAAAACTAAAGAGCAATTGTTTCTTTGTTGTTACTAAAAATCAAAATAACACGGTTAATTTTACACCTATTAGGGGGACGCTTCGTAATAACACTACAATGTTAACAGACTTAAAGACGACTATGTTTTTGACAGATAAACCTGAAAAAAATAGTCGTCAGAGTTATAATCCTCGTGAACAAAGATATGAAATTTTTCCTGTTGTTAATATTTCTATTTCTCAAGGTATTTTAAATAATATTGATTTAGATAAGATGTATGTAGAATACAAAAGTAGTAAAGATGCACATGCATCGAATAATGATACATATTATATGAATGGTAAATTTAGTAATATAAATGTTGATGATGTAACCGATACAATGACAATTAAGATCACTAACATATATGAATTTGAAGAAATAACAGATAAAGAAATAGTGTCTGTTTTTGGGAGCCAGATAGAATATTCATATAAAACATTCTTAAAACTTCTCAGACAAGGTACGGATATTATTAGTGTTAATACAGGGAAAGTTTATCCGGACGAGAAAAAGACAATATTTTATTGTTATGAGTATTAGTAATAGAGGATTAAAGCAGGCTGTTGGCTTGCTTCTGTAAAAAATATTGAAGGAGTGAGGTAGATGGGAAACTTAAAGGAATGGGTTTTAATCGATCAAGAAAAAGATGCCATTCTTGAAATTTTCCAGGCGCCGCAAGAACCCAAAGTACTCATAAGGGCAAATTTGGTGTATTCGTCCGGAGAAAACAAGTAACGCAAGGGAATAAACAACAATGTCAGCGAAACCAGAAAAAATTAAGCTTTTCTTTACTTTCGACGGTCTCAAGTTCGTGATGATCGGCGGTAACAAAAACGCCGGAAAGCTCGATTGCTGTAGCAATGCCGATTGCGTCTGCGAGAGAACACTTATAAGCCGCTTTCAAGCGGGCAGACTGTTGAAAGATAGTATCAGAAAAATCAGAGATTATTTGTATAGGAGAGGAAAGTATATTTTCCAGTATTTCCATTGCCTGTTCCGTTCCAAGACTACGGATATTAGCGTAATGAACTTCAATAAGATTGATAATGTTCATGTAAAGGACACATTCGCCGTTCACTGCTTTTCTAAGCAAATCAGAGACATTATCACTGCCGACTTCATTATGCAGATAAGCAATAAGGGCACATGCATCAAAAACATAGATCATCAATTAGCCTTTCCCATGAAAGAGTCTTTGGTATTTTTCTTCTTCAAGGCGTATATCTTCCTGTTGCATTTCAAGAAAACTATCAACAGTAAGGGTAGAGCCCATTCTTTTGGCAAGCCCGCGAAGTTTCTCAACCGCTTCGTAAGCGTTAGTGATAGGTTTTTCAAGTTGAGGAGTTATTGTAATTTTTGCCTTCCCTACAGGCAATTCAAGCGGCAAATCAAGAGAAATTCGATGGCTTACAGGTACTTCTATGGTTTGTTCAATCGTCATGAGGTAAATATAGCATGAAAAAGAACAAGAGGCAAGAAATGGATATTTTTTTCGCAGGCGCATTATGTGTGGTTTTACTGGTTTCCTGCGCCAGCCAACCCTCTACGCCTGCGCCCTGGGACGCTTCTCCCTCAGCGATCCGCCAGGTGTTTCCCGACGGCGAATACATCGCACAGCGCGGCAGAGGAAAAACAAGAGCCGCTGCGGAGGCTCAGGCGGCTGTGGAACTTGCCCGCTTTTTCTCAAGCCAAATAAGCGCGCAAAGAGGCTATCAAATTACCACGAATAACGCGGAAGAAAAAATTGCCACGCAGGATGAAGCTTATGTAAATACTCAAATAAATCTGTTCGGTATACGATACGCAGACGACGCCTATTACCGCAAAGACTTGAAGGAATGGCGCACTGTTGCGTGGATAGAACGGAATGAAGCATGGGCGGTATATGAGCCGAGTTTCAAACGGCAAGCTGCTTCTTTTACAGCATTGTATGACGCCGCACAGAATGAGCGTGATCCTTTCAAAAAAACCCTGCGGTTTATTGCGGCGGAACGCTTTGCCCGTTCCAACGAATTTGAAAACGCAAGCCTGTTCGGACAGATACTGCACCCGCAACGTATGAACAGTGAATTCGCTTCTGTTCGCGCCAATGCCGCCGCCATTCCGCAAAAATTGGACGAGGCAAAACGAAACTCGCAGGTTTTTATTGATTGCCGGCCTGATTTTGAAAGCCTTCTTTCAAACGCTTTTGCATCCCGATTCAGCGCTCTGGGCTTTCCGGTTGCAGGTACACGGAATGCCGCTTCCGCAGTGTGCCGTGTAACCGTTGATGAGGGTATGCAAAAACGGGAACTCGGTATTTTTTATTTTCCAAAGTTAAAAGCGGAGATTACAGGATCATCCGGTACGCTTTTTACTTTCAGCGCCGAAGGTGAACAGGCAAGCGCGGTAACGCCTGACGTTGCCAAACGCCGTGCCTATCAGTCTTTGGCGGATAAAGTGAATAAGACTTTTTCACTTGATACAAGCGCATTTTAATCCGCCGTTGTGCGGAAATAAATATTAAAGGAGTTTTTATGAAAATTACATTACCCATGATTGCGGCAGTATTAGCCTTGCTAATGAGCGCCTGCGGAACATCGAAGCCATCGGTCAGCGAAGCGCAGGGCGCGGCAGGTTCCGCAAAGATTTCATCTCAAGCGGAACAGAGCGCCGATCAATATCGTATAATTGACTGGAAAGACCGGAGCATTGGGGAAATTGCCAGTCCTGTCTGGTTGTATCCCGCTGTACGCGGCAACTGGAATCTGTTTAAATCAGAATGGCCGATCGCCTCCGGCAAGGTGCTTAAAATCGGCGTTGCGCGGCACGCCACACTTAACGGAGCGCAAACCATAGCCGATGTGCAGTATGCGGCGCGTCTTGCGAACCAGTTAAAACAACAGGTACTTACCCGTGCCGGTATCAGTCTTGGGTCTGACAGTGAATTCGATGTTGTAAATAATGCCGTTACACAAGCGCATGTAACTATGGCAGGGCAGGAACGACTGACCGATTTCTGGCAGTTAGTTGAAACTACCGGCGCTGACGGCAGGAAAACAAGGATGTACAGTTACTGGGTGGTATACGCCGCCGATTCTGCTGTTTGGGATCAAATCGTTGCCAAATACCTTTTTGATGTGGTAGGAAAACTGCCGGACAAAAAGACCCAGCAAACCATAGCCGGAATGTTTAACGAGATAAACGCGGATACCAAATTTGAACGTGAAAAATCAGAAGCCCAGTTTAAAATGGAACTTGCCGCCCAGCAAAAAGCTCTGAATGAACCGCCTAAATCGTCTGCTGAAATCCGCGCCGCTTATCGCTCAAACGATCCGGCAGTAAAAGCCGCCGCCGGAACCACCGCAGCCGATACGGATTATATTGCGGCTTTGTCGGCTATCACGGGAAAGTAAATAATTACAATGTCAATAATGCAGACACATTATGGACATATTTTTTGATTGTATATGAGAATCTCTAAAAACCTAACCAAGGTTTTTAGAGGTTTTTATATACAATATCCTGCAAAGCTGGTTTATTCCAAACTGATAAGACCGCGTAAAAGTGAAAAAACCACAATTTGTATACGGTTTTTTAATTTTAACTTATTTTTTATAGTTACAAGATAATTTTTTATAGTTCCCTTGCTGAAATTCAAATGATCGGCGATTTCCGTATCCGAATAACCACGGGCAAGGTCTGTAACAATACTGCGTTCCGTCTTAGAAAAAAGTTTATAATTTTGTTCAATTTCTTGTTCGAAAAATTTACCCATAAACACGGTTGTACTGAAAAATTTAACAATGATGGAAGTGCTGATATAATATCCGCCTGAAAAAACGATTTTTACTACCGATGCTAATATATCAGTATCTTTTTCTTTAAGTAAATATCCTGAAATTCCGGCTTTTATTGCAAGACGCGCGTAATTTTCATCGTCCCTATCGCTTAGCATTATAATAACTGTAGATGGGGATCTTCTGTGAATTATCGGGGCAAGTTCTTCTCCGCTCATTCCCTGCGGTTGTATGTCCAAAATTAATATGTCGGGTTGTAAACGTTCCGATTTAATAATTGTTCCGGTTTCGTCTTTTTCTATGCCGGCAATGTGAAAATCATTTTGAGTTGACAAGACGGTAAGAATGCGGTTGCAGCCTTCGCTATGTCCCGAAGTAATGAGAATACTGATGAAGTTTCTGATTTTTCCCCTCCTAAAAAGTCATCCCGCAAGTTGATAAATAAAAAATCAAGAAAGAAGGGGTTCTTGCACTCAGTATTTATTTTTTCTATAATGATGATACATAAACATAAGAGGAAATTCTATGGCAAAAAAAGGTAAAATTATTATCGACCGCGAGAAGTGCAAGGGTTGTCTGCTTTGTATCCGCGCGTGTCCGGTTAAAGTTTTGGAAGCGGATAACGAATTAAATTCGTCCGGTTCGCATCCCGCAAAGGCGGTAAATATCGATAAATGTATCGCCTGCGGGAACTGTTACGAAGTTTGTCCCGATGTCTGCATCGAGGTTTACGAATTAGAGGAAGTTTAAAATGAGCGAAAAAGTTTTAATGAAAGGAAACGAAGCTATCGCCGAATCCGCGATAAGAGCGGGCTGCGGCGCTTATTTTGGGTATCCTATCACTCCGCAGAATGAGATACCCGCCTACATGGCAAGGCACATGCTTGATCGCGGACGCATTTTTATTCAAGCGGAGAGCGAAACGGCGGCTATTATCATGGTATACGGCGCGGCTTGCGCGGGTGTGAGGGCGATGACAAGCTCCTCAAGCCCCGGCATAAGTCTTAAGCAGGAAGGTTTGTCCTACGCCGCGGGCGCGGATGTTCCGCTTGTGGTAGCGAATATAAACCGCGGAGGACCGGGGCTTGGAAATATCGCCCCTGCACAGAGCGATTATTTTCAGTCAACGCGCGGAGGCGGACACGGCGATTACAGATGTATTGTTCTTGCGCCGAAAAATGTGCAGGAATGTGCAGACCTAACATACATAGCTTTTGATCTTGCCGAAAAATACCGTATGCCTGTGATAATTCACGCGGACGGAATGATTGGGCAGATGATGGAAGGGTGCGTACTGCCTCAGGAGAAAACAGTTCAAAAATATTCATGGTCTGCCGGCGGCATGGCAAAAGAAAAAAGAGACGCTATTCACATAACGTCGATAGAGCTTGATCCTGTAAAACTCGAAACTCAAACAAAAAAACGATTTGTTCGTTACGAGACAGTAAAAGCCGCCGAGATTCGCTATGAAGAAAACAATTGCGCCGACGCCGATATGATTTTAGTCGCTTACGGCACTTGCGCCCGCGTATGTCTCGGCGCGCAGATGATAGCGAAAAACGAAGGAATCAAACTCGGTATTTTCAGACCGATCACTTTGTGGCCATTCCCTTACGACGCTCTTGGAAAAATCATCGCAGGCGGAAAACCTGTTTTAACAGTGGAGATGTCGGAAGGTCAGTTAGTTGAAGATGTAAAATTATCGGCTTATTATGCCGGTTCGAAATCCGACATTCATCTTTTACCCCACTCAGGCGGCATTATTCCCGCCGAGGAAGAAGTGTTTGCCAAAGTAAAGGAAATTTTAAAGAAATGAAAAAATTATACGGACACCCCGAAAGTTTAAAAAAGGTGCAGACTAAATACTGCGGCGGCTGCGGACACGGAATAATCCACAGAATTATTACCGGTGTAATAGATGAAATGGGTTTAAGAGAAAAGACGATCATCACCCACCCCGTAGGCTGCGCCATTTGGGCGGATTTGTATTTTGATTTTGACTCGGTACAGCCGCCGCACGGACGCACTCCTGCCGCCGCGACAGGAGTAAAGCGGGTTCATCCCGATCACCTTGTAATTTGTTATCAGGGAGACGGCGACATGGCGGCTATCGGAACGGCTGAAATGGTTCATGCCGCAAACCGCGCCGAAAAATTTACAACGATATTCGTTAACAACGCGATTTACGGAATGACAGGCGGGCAGATGGCTCCCACCACATTGATTGGTCAAAAAGCGGCGACCGCCCCTCGCGGACGCGACGCGGACACAGCCGGAATGGGCTATCCAATCAGGGTTTGCGAACTTCTTGCCACGCTGGAAGGGACGCGCTACATCGCCAGAGGCTCTGTCCACAATGCGGCGAATATCCGCAAAACCAAACAGTACATAAAAAAAGCTTTTGAAGCGCAGATGGCTGGGATTGGAAGTACAATGGTAGAAATCCTTTCCCCCTGCCCCACAAACTGGAACATGGAACCCGTACAAGCTGTTGAATGGCTGGAAAAAAGTATGATCCCCGTGTTTCCGTTGGGTGAGGTGAAGTGCAATTTGCCTAAGGCTTGATTCTAAAACAAAGAATTTTTAACCACGAACCCGCTAAATAAGCGCACGGCGAAGCCGTGTGGATAAATAATGTCGTATAGCGAGAGCACCAATAATGCCGCTGTCTGTAATAAATGCGAGGGAACCTTTAGGTGACCGACAGTGCAAACGAACACTCGAAATTATGATAAAAGCAAGCGGCTACCGGTATACTATAGGTGTTCGGAAAAGAACAGCTACCAGTTGTCGGTTCGTTGGAGCAGAAAACTGACTCCGTAACCTCGCATAACAACTGGTAGCCGCATTTGCTTTTTGGGGACTAGTCCCAGCAGACATGTACCCCGAATAGACGCATGGCAAAGTATACCGCAGTTCAGCCGAACAAACAACTATCTTTAAGGAGGTTCAGTATTAACTTTATCGGTATTGATTTGCATACAAATCGATTTACTTGTTGTTACCGGGACGAAAATTCGTCAACGGATACCCCAGCAAGGGGACGTGTAATCAAAACATTTGAGCTTGACACGTTAGGGTTAACGGATTTTTATAAAACGTTAACGGCTGACACTTATGTTATGGTGGAGGCGACAATAACAACTTTTTCTTTTGTCCGTTTATTCAAAGACAGGGTAAAGGAAGCGATAATAGCCAACACTTATGAACTGAAACAGGTAAGTCTAGCCAGGTGCAATACAGACAAGATTGACGCGGACAAACTGTGCCGCATTCTAAAAGCGCAAATATTATCGGGGGAACAGCTTGTATCTCCCGTGGTATTGCCGCCTGAAAACATACAGGATTTAAGAAGCCTGTTTACAACTTACAGGTTATACAAAAAACAGAACACCCAGTTGAAAAACCGGATACATTCCCTGTTAAAAGAGCAACTGCACGGTTTCACTGAGGAAGAAATCTTCGGCAGAAAGCATAGGGAGTATATCAGAACAATTTCCCCCGGAACAGCGATGCATTTTCAGGTTAACCAATTGCTTGACCGGCTTGAACGGGATGAAACGGACATAAAAGAACTCGAAAATAAAGTGTTGTTACAGGCAGAAGTATTTATGCCGCAAATAGAAATACTGACCAGCATGAAAGGAGTGAGCGTATTCATAGCCATAGCCATAATTGCGGACATCATTGACGTAAACCGGTTCAGAAACTCCAAAGCGTTTACTTCTTATCTGCGGTCTGTTCCAAAGGTATCGAACTCAAATACGTCCGTGAGCATTAGGGGTACAAACAAAAAAGGCAGGAAGCTTTCAGCGACTTTATTGACCCAATCGCTGAATCATGTTCTTGATGCCAGCCCTAAGCTCAGCCGTTGGTATAACAGATTATGCGAGTATAAGAAGCCGGGATTGGTAAGGACAGGTCTTAGGCGGCGTGTTTTGGCTGAAATATTCCAGATGTTGAAAAAGGGCGAGTATCATTATTGCAGGGATGCAAAAAACCATGATGCTAAACTGCTTCAGTATCGCAGGTTTTTGGGGAAACAAAAGAATAATACGATTTTGAAAATTTCCTCTTGACTTTTATCATAGACACGAACCGAGAAATCGGTGAGATTTACTACATATGCGCGTAGTAGAGAGCTAAAAAAATAAAAAATTTCAATTTTTTTTTCGAATTCTGTCAAGCAAAACGGCACTTTCAACCCATATAGGGTATGTACTTTTTAAGCCATCTTGTGATGGTTAAGTACAAACTCTATTTTAAGAGGTTGCTATGGGAACTGTTAACCGGAAATTTAAAAGCAGCGTTTTCTCTTTCATCTTCAGTAATCCTGACGTTTTAAGAGAACTCTACTGCGCACTGGAGGGGATAACCCTCAAGCAGGATGTCCCTGTCGTCATCAATACTCTTGAAGACGTTCTATTCATGGACATGATTAACGACATTTCTTTTGAAATCGGCGGAAAACTGGTAGTTCTTGTCGAACACCAGTCCACCATAAACCCGAACATGGCATTGCGTATGCTTATGTACGCAAGCAGGGTTTATGAGAAAATCACCGATGATGAAAAGATTTATTCATCAACAAAAATCTCAATACCCAGACCGGAGTTTTTTGTGCTGTACAACGGAGTAAAACCGTTTCCCGACGAGAAAACCATAAAGCTTTCAGAATTATTTGAGAGTACTGAAAGTTTGGGGATTTCAAAGGACGAGTTTCCCGCTTTGGAACTTGAAGTAAAAATACTGAATATAAACAAGGGAAAGAACGAGGAAATAGCGAAGAAGTGCCAAACGCTGTATCAGTACAGCGCGTTTATAGCGAAAGTGAGGGAGTATCAGGAAGGGGGATTAACCTTGATAGAAGCGGTAGAAAAAACCGTGCAATATTGCAAGAAACATGATATATTGAAAGAGTTAATGGAAAAGCACGCCAAGGAGATAATGAGTATGCTGACGACGGAATGGAACTGGGATACAGCAAAAAGAGTCTGGCAGGATGAGGCTCGCGAGGAAGGTCTGTCTCAAGGGCGCGAGGAAGGGCGTGATGTAGAAAAAATGATAATCGCGAAAAATTTGCTTGAAAAAGGTTCTTCGCTTGAATTTGTACATGAAATTACCGGTCTCAGTTTAGATGAAATAAGGCGGTTAAAGAATTAATGATCTGCATGGCTTCGCTGTGCGTTTATTTAGCGGGGTTGTGGTAGAATTCTTTAAAAAAATTATACAAAACACTTGTAATTTATACAAAAAAGTGTTATTATACTCACAATGACTGAAACAAATACTCACTATTCAATATATTGTTAAATAACATATCGACAGCGGATTTTTTATAAATAAATTTATTGGAGGGTTTTTATGAGAAACGTGTTAAAAGCGTTAGGAATTATCGCCATTACAGCGGTAATCGGGTTTTCTATGATCACCTGCGGTACCGGCGATACCGACGGCGATGACGGCGATAAACCGGGCAGTAACTCCGGAAATAACACCGGCAGCAATACCGGCAGTAATGAGCCGAAAAGATACGTTCTGGACATCAGCGAAACAACAGACTGGGACTACATGGTTGTCGGAGATGACGGATCAATTTTAGTTTTCAGCGTAAATAAAACTACCAACATACCAACCCGCGCCTACTTAAAACCGAAAAAAGACTCTGACGACGGTATTACATATTTGTTCAAAGAAGACGGACTGCCGGGTATGATGATATACAACGGATATATTGTGTATTTTAGCAACTACGATCAGTACAAATTTGATATGGGTATTATTAAACCTGATGACAATCCGGTACGCTCCAATACGGTTCGCTCCATTCGGGGACGTTCCATTGGCGATGACTATTACGACGATGACGATGACGACGACGATGATACTTTATGTTATTTTGGTTTAGAGTGTGATATAGACATAGATGCTTTCAAGGTTCAAATGGCCAAAGCCAAGGATACATTATGGAATGTCGCTAATGCGGAATTAGACGTGTTTGGTAAAATTTTGGGAAGCATTTCATGTATTGCGGCGATAGGTTTTCCGCCCGGTTATATAGGATGCGGTATATTTGTTCTAAGTACAATTACCGGCGAAGTGGTTGATATGGCATTTGAAGGCACTGCAAATAAAGTACTTCAAACAGTTTTAAGCGCGCTTAACTGCGCAACCGGCGATGTGGTTGATTGTACTTCAACTGCCGTAGGTGTTATTGAATTATTAACACGCAAGGATATTGAGACTATCAGCAAAAACCCCGAAAAAGTAGGTGAAGTAATCAAGAGGATAGAAAAAGAACAATACGTTCCTGTAACCGGCGTGACCATTGTCAGTTCCGCCAGTGTAGCCGCCGGAGGCACTAAACAGCTTGTCGCCACGATTACGCCTTATAACGCTACTTACAAAACTATTACATGGACTACCAGCAATCCCAATATCGCAACAGTGGGTGATTATTCCGGTCTTGTTAAGGGCGTGGCGGAAGGAACAGCGGTCATTACCGCTACCACATCGGACGGTAAAAAAAAGGCAACCTGCACCGTAACCGTAACCTCAACCATTCACGTAACCGGCGTAACTCTTGACAAAACCTCGCTTGAGCTGGTCGTCGGACATTATTATGAAGATCAGCTTACCGCCACGACTCTGCCGTCCAACGCGACAATCAAAGATATAACGTGGACGAGCAGTAATGTGAATGTCGCAACAGTGACAGGCAGAGTGTCAAGCTGGTTGTGTAATATTGAAACCGTGGCGCCGGGAACAACGACCATTACCGCTTCCACAGTAGACGGTAACAAAACGGCAAGCTGCGTCGTAACCGTGCTCGCTGTGGCCCCCGGCTCTGCCGTAACCGGCATAACCCTTAACAAAACCACGCTAAGTCTGGGAGGTTCCGGCGCTTCTGAAACGCTTATTGCCACGGTTCTGCCGTCTACCGCTAAGGACCCGTATTTTGAATGGTCTTCCAGCAATGAAAATATCGCGACAGTGAGGAGAGCGGCAATAGGACCGGACGGCATTGTTACCGCCATGGCGGAAGGAACAGCGACCATTACCGCTACAACAAGGGACGGCGGCTACACGGCAACCTGCACAGTAACCGTTAGCGCTACCGGTACGCCGGGGCTTGCGTATCAAATGATTGACGCTTCAGGAAATGCAGTAACCAGCGGCGGTGTCGCATACCGCGTCAAAAGAGGCACTGTTACCAGCGGCGAAGTGTATATACCGGCTACTTACAATGGCTTGCCCGTAACGGCAATCGGCCATCCGAATGACACCGATAATACTGATAATCCTTATGTTGTTCTTATCTCCCCATTCTGCAAAACCTCCATTACCGCCGTACACTTCATTGAACCTTCAAATATAACCTACATCGGACCCTACGCCTTCTCAGAATGTGAGAACCTTACAATGACAGAACTGCCTGCGAAGGTTACCTCCATCGGCAAATCCGCCTTCTACGGATGCAAGAAACTTGCGCTGACTTCCCTGCCTGCTGGTATTACTTCCATCAGCGAGAGCGCCTTCGACGGTTGCACAAAACTTGCATTGACATCGCTGCCTGCTGGGATTACCTCCATCGGCAGCAACGCCTTCTTTGGTTGCACGGGACTAACGCAAATCGACTTACCTGCGGGTATTACCTCCATCGGCAGCTTCGCCTTCGGATATTGCAAGAACCTTGCGTTGACATCACTGCCTGCCGGGATTACCTCCATCGGCCGCTGCGCCTTCTCCGATTGCACGAACCTTGCGTTGACATCACTGCCTGCGGGAGTTAAAACTATCGGCGATACTGCCTTCCGATTCTGCTCGAACATTACCTTGACAGAATTGCCTGCGGGGATTACCTCCATCAGCGAGTACGCCTTCGACGGTTGCACAAAACTTGCGTTGACATCACTGCCTGCGGGGCTTACCTCCATCAGCGACTCCGCCTTTTACAACTGCAAGAAACTTGCGTTGACCTCCCTGCCCGCGGGGGTTAAAACAATCGGCAGCGGCGCCTTCTACGGTTGCACGGGACTAACGCAAATCGACTTACCCGCAGGGCTTACCTCCATCGGCGGCTCCGCCTTCAACGGTTGCACGGGACTAACGCAAATCGACTTACCTGCTGGGCTTACCTCCATCGACGGCGCCTTCAGCGGTTGCACGGGACTAACGCAGATCAACTTACCTGCGGGGCTTACCTCCATCGGCAGCAACGCCTTCTTTGGTTGCACGGGACTAACGCAAATCGACTTACCTGCGGGGCTTACCTCCATCGGCGCCAGCGCCTTCTACGGTTGCACGGGACTAACGCAAATCGACTTACCTGCGGGGGTTACCTCCATCGGCAATTACGCCTTCTCCGACTGCAAGGGACTAACGCAGATCGACTTACCTGCGGGGGTTACCTCCATCGGCAACTCCGCCTTCATGAGATGCACGGGACTGACAAAGATCGATTTACCTGCGGGGCTTACCTCCATCGGCAACTCCGTCTTCTTCAGTTGCACGAACCTTGACATCGTAACATGCCGCGCCACAACGCCGCCCACGCTGGGGACGACTGTATTCGGAGGCAACACTAACTACCCTCAACCAAAGCTTAGCGCCATTAAAGTTCCATCGGCGAGCGTTGAGGCGTATAAGGCTGCCACGAATTGGAGTACGTATGCAGGGAATATTATCGCTGAGTAAATGGCGACTCCCAAAATTGGTAGTATACCCACTTGATGTGGGTATACTACATGGAGCGTAAGTGCGAAAAAATATGATTAGTCAGATAAAATCGTTTGTGTGCGTACCGAAGGTTCGTGTTCGTAGTAAAAAATTCTTCCTATTATTTCTTATTTTTTCCTGTATGCTTATCCAATGCCACGGAAAAGGAGACCGCAAAGAAATGAGCGATTCCGAAAGATTCGCGCAAGAATACCCATTGGTAGGCAGCGGTAATATTTTTGTATATAAAAACGCAAGCGAGACAGCGGACATTTTAGAAAAAGGCAGGGGAATTGTTTTTTTGGGCTTTAAAGAATGTCCGTGGTGCCAGCAATACGCCGTTTATCTTCACGATGCCGCGCGTGAAATGGAAGCAGAAAAAATTTTTTACTGCGATATAAAAGAAGATCGTGAGAGCAACTCGGAAAGTTACCGCAGGATAGTCGATATTTTTTCCGGTCGCCTCCAGTATGATGACGAAGGTCGCCCGCGGGTGTATGTGCCGGACGCGGCGATAGTAAGCAGGGGCAGGATAATCACCCACGATTTTGAAACATCAAAAGAAACGTTAGGATACGAAACGCCGCAGGAGTACTGGAACGATGAGCGAGTGAACGCGCTCAAGGAACGGCTCAAGGCGGGGATTAACATTTTAAATCAGATAATTGCCAATACATGTAATAAATGCTGACTTTCAAAGAAAAGAAAAGTAATTGACCCCCTATAGCAGCGAATAGTATACTGAAAACATGGACATTGCCATAGAGTTCAATCCCTCCGCTTTCAAACATGGCATATTTATTTACATTTTTTTAATTTTAGCTTATATTACTAAAGAGGTAACGCAATGGGAACAGTGTACGCGGAAATAACTTTAAAAAACGCTTTTGATGAAGAAAAATGCGCGGAAGGACTTATCGGTGAGCATGAAGTACGCTCGGTAAATGTAAACGCCGTAGTGGACAACGGCGCGGCGTCTTTGGTTATTAACGATGATTTGTGTCAAAAATTGGGGCTAGGTATAGAAATGGAACGAAACGCCCGCGTCGCGGATGGTCGCCGGGTTGTATGCAAAGTAACAAAGCCTGTGAAAATTTTATGGAAAAATCGCAGAACATCATGCGAAGCTATGGTTATATCCGGCGACGAATCCGTCTTGTTAGGCGAAATCGCGCTTGAAGGCATGGACCTAATGGTCAATCCCGTAGACAGGGAATTGGTAGGCGTTCACGGCGAAACGGAAGAATATCTTGCCTTGTAGAGAGTTAGCGCTTATTCTATGGCATTGTCCCCCTTTCTTGTAATTAAAACAAATAAATAGTACCATATAAGAACATTACAAGGAGCAAAAAAATGATGGAAAAATCACTATTCGCCGGGTTCGGCGGTCAAGGTATTATATCTCTCGGTCAGTTATGGGTCTATTTTGCCATGCAGGAAGGGAAAAACGTTACTTTCTTCCCATTTTACGGGGCGGAAAAGCGCGGAGGCATCGCCAGAGCGGGCGTAATCGTCTCTGATGACGAGATTGCAAGCCCTCTTGTGACAATTCCCGACTCTGCGCTGGTTATGAACTCGGATTCTCTGCCCGTTTGCGAGAAAATTCTCAAGAAAGACGGTCTGATCGTGATAAATTCGACCCTTGTTAAGGAAAATACGTCCAGATCAGACCTGAAAATCGTTAAAATCGAGGCTTCCGGTATTGCGGAACAGATTGGAAATTTGCTTTTTGCCAATATGGTGGCTCTAGGAGCGATGGCAAAGCTAACGAAAGCTCTGAATTTAACCGATATTGAAGGTGTGTTAAAGAAATTTTTTCCGCCCGATAAGCACCAGTTCATACCAATGAACACCAAGTCTATTAAGTCGGGATTTGACGCGGTTTAGATTTTTATTGACAGTGAATGTGTTTTTTAGTAAAATTAAAGGATAGGAAGCAGGAGAGTAAATGGTCTCTGTTCACGATTATAAACGTCTTGAAAATAAACTTGTCCAAAAGGTAAAAAATGACGCCAATAAAGCGGCAATTTTTATCGGCGAATGTTTTATGACTATTGGGAGGTTTTTTACAAGACGTTATACAGTTGTTTTTGTCCCTCACTCAGAAAAAAAAGTTTACAATCTTCATATTACAATTTTATCGGTTTGCTGTTTCTTACTTGTAGTTTTTGGAATTATAGGAGCGTTCTTCTGGTACGGCGCGTCATACAGCAGCACCATGTACGCGATGGCGAATAAAGACGGACGTCTTAAAGATACGCAAGCTTCGCTTGATCAGTTACGCGACGAGACAGCCCTTCTGTTACGCGAAGCGCGCAATTTTGAAAGCGCTCTTTCCAACGTGCTTTCCGCTCTTGGCATAGGAAATAATAACACTCTGTCTCAAAATACATCCGGCGATTTAAGTTCTTTCCTCGGTATAAAAGAAACTCCGCAGGGTCTTATTCAGGAAGTTGACGACGTTAGGCGATTAGCCGCGTATCTTTCCGAAGCGGTGGAACCAATTACGGAATTAGGCGCGCTTATGGATTCGCAAAGCGCTCTGTTAACTGAAATACCGAGTATCTGGCCTGTAAAAGGCGGAATCGGACATATCACAATGTTCTTTGGTCAGAATATTCACCCGATTACGGGTCAATGGCACATTCACAGAGGTATCGATATAGCGACTTACCGTTCAGGCGATCCGATAGTCGCAAGCGCGGACGGTCAGGTAGTTACAGCCGAGTACACTTACGATTACGGCAACTTTATCATTATACGACATAAACACGGATATTATACGCGTTACGCGCACATGCTTCGTTTTAACGTAAGCGTCGGTCAGCGAATTCAACAGGGAGAAGTAATTGGTTATATCGGGAATACCGGTATTTCCACAGGTCCCCATCTGCACTATGAAGTTCACATAGGTTCTGATGTTGTAGATCCTTACAGATACATTACTATCCGCAATAGTCTCGCCAAACAAGGACGTTAAAAGCCGATGGCTCAAGATAGTTCTGATTATTCAATTAACACGATAATAGGTCCCAATACCAATCTGACAGGCGATGTTGAAACCGGAGGTTTTACGCGCATTGACGGAAGTATTCGCGGAGATGTAAGAGCAAAAGGCAGAGTAGTAATCGGAGAGCGGGCAAGAGTAAAAGGCAATGTTACGGGAACAAACATTACTATCGGCGGAGTAGTGTGCGGAAATATTATTTCGGATGGACACCTTGTAATTCTTTCTACCGCGATAGTTATAGGCGATATTATCACTCGGCGAATTCAAGCAGACGACGGTTGTTTTATAAACGGTATGGTTGCCGTCTGCTCCAGCGATGAAAGCTGGACAAAGACAATGTCGGAGCACAAAGACGCGCAGGGAATAAAATCGGCTCTGCCTGTTTTCCATCATAAAGCCTATGTCTAAAGTTGACGGAACAGACCCTTCCCTCTACATGAATCCCGGCGCATATGGTCAGGTTAAAGACGAGAAAAAATCCAAAGGAATACGCCGGGACGGAAAGACAGAATTCTCAACTATTTTTAATAATCTTCGCGGTAAAACCGCCGATGAGATTGGTCCCCTGCGGAATCTTCCCGCGTCGGACGAATCGGTTAATATTTTAATGGACGAAGTTCGCGACGCGGGGGATAGGTTAAAAACCCGTCCCTTTGGCGAAGAAATAATGCGCTACAAACAGGCAGTTCGTAATTTTATAAATTATGTGGTACAGAACTGCTATTCCAAGGAATATGAAGAGGGCATTTTAAATAAATTTAAACCGAGTTTTAAGGGACGGCGCGGCACACCGGAAGCGACAGAACGAAAACATTATGTTAAAATACAGGTGATAGATAAAAAGCTGGAAGATTTAGCGGCAATGCTTCTTTCCAGTCAGGCGCCTCAGATGGAACTGGTTTCACGGCTTGAGGAAATTAAAGGACTTCTGGTAGACTTATTACAGTAGGTAAATATGAGTGATTACGATGAATACGAAGATGAAGAAGATATTTCCGCGCTTGAAGACAACCACGAGATAAAACTACAGGAACGCGATGTAATTACAGGCGCGGACGCGGGAATAGAATCCATCGCCCCCGACGCTCCCATTTACAGATTGCGGCTTTTGTATTCTCAGGAAACATTTCTTGCCGTTTACCGCGAAGATAATCTTACTCCCAACACAATGGTAATAGTGCCTACCCGTTACGGACGCGACCTTGCGCAGGTTATCGGCTCTGTACACGGAAAACTGCCTTCAGTTTCGGAAATCGCGTGGATAGTCAGGGCGGCGGCTCCTGAAGATTTGGAAAAATCGCGTAACAACACCAAGCTGGAAAAAGAAGCGTTTGACATTTGCAAAAAGAAAATCTTTAATCATAAACTTGAAATGAAACTTGTGCTTGTACATTATCTTTTGGAAGAGCCGAAAATTTTATTTTTCTTTACCGCCGAAAACAGGGTAGACTTTAGAGAGTTGGTAAAAGATTTAGTAAGCGTATTTAAGATGCGCATAGAACTGCGTCAAATCGGCGTACGCGACGAAGCGCGAGTAACCGGCGGACTTGGAGTCTGCGGAAGGGGTTATTGCTGTCACTGTGTTTCCGACAAATTAAAACCCGTATCGTTAAAAATGGCGAAGGATCAAAAACTATCGCTTAACTCCGTAAAAATTTCCGGTCCCTGCGGCAGACTGCTATGCTGTCTTTTTTACGAATACGGTTTTTACAGCGAGCAGCAGCGCAACCTACCGCAAGAGGGCATGAGAGCCACCTACAACAATGAAACATGGAAAATAGCCGAAGTAAACCCAATCGCCTGCCAAATAAAACTCGCCCACGAAGACGGACGGCAGGTAACTGTTCCCGCTTGTCAGTTTGAACGAGTTGATAATCATTGGAAGATTAAGAGTAGTTGAGTTTAATATTTTTTATCAACCGCAAAAAAACTTTCTAATCTCCGCTACCAAGTAAAAAGAACCCGTTCCAAGCACAGGCAGATTTTTCTCTCTTGCGAATAAAATCGCCTGATTAACAGCTTCTTGCGTATCCTTTACAAGCGCAATTTTCTCCTGCCCTGCGATCTCCGCAAAACTTTTGTAAACTTTGTCGGGTTCGCTTGCTTTGAAAGTTCCGGGGGTGGTGATAAATATTTTCGCGAAGTGCGGACACGCTATTTCCGCCATTGACGCGGAGTTTTTGTCGGCGGCGCAGCCGAAGAGGAGAACGCCGCCTTTGCCGTAGAGGTGGCAAAAAGTTTCTATGCACAGGGCTAGGCTTTCGGGGGTGTGTGCGCCGTCAATTATAAAGGGCGGCGCGCTGCTTGCCTGCGATGGGGATAATTTTTCAAAACGGGCTGGGATTTTTAGTTTTTTAAGTCCGTCTCGGATTGCGTCCTTGCTGATTTTAGGGAAAGCGATTTTAAGTGCGGCAATGGCGAGAGAGGCGTTTTCCGCTTGCACTTTTCCGGGGATTGGAATGGAGAGGGATAATAGCGAAGTTTGCGGTATGGTTTTATCGGGGGTGAAAGAGAGCGTAAAATCTGTGCCTTGCGTAGTTATGTTTATGTCGGAAAGATTAGCGGTTTGCGGAAAATAAATTAAGGGGCTGTTTTTCTCCTGTGTTTTTTTCTGAAATATTTTTATTGCTGAATCACATTGTTTCGCTAAAACTAAAGGTTTGCCTTTTTTTATAATCCCCGCTTTTTCTTCCGCAATTGCTTCTATTGTTTCACCTAAAAAATTTGTGTGTTCCAGTTCGATTAATGTTATTACGCTGACCAATGGATCAAGTACATTTGTCGAATCAAGCCGTCCGCCCATTCCTGTTTCCACTACCATAACATTGCATTTTGCTTTTCTGGCGCAGAGGAAAAAAAGGAGCGTTAACAGTTCCCAAAATGTAGGTTCGCATCCGTCGTCAGAAGTTGGGGAAAAAAGTTCCGCCGCCGCCGCTTGCGTTTTTACAAGGGCGGGTAAACGCTCTTCCACAATGTTTTTCAGTTCGTCGCCGCAAGAGCAGTATATGTCTTCACTGAAATATGAATCGCCAAGACAGATGCGTTCCCTGATGTCGGTTACATGCGGCGACATGTAGCGAGCCACGCGATAGCCGGCGTCGGTTAACATGGCGGATAACATACTTGTTACCGAACCCTTGCCCTTCGACCCTGCGATATGAATGGAAGGCGCACAACGCTCCGGGTGATCCGCCAGTTCCGTCAAAACTTGCATTCTCTCTATTCTAAAACTTTTCGGCTTTTGTCCTCTTTCAAGATTAATAAACATGGATAACCAGTTAAACACATCTTCGGACAAATTAAAATATTTTTCCATGCTAAACCCTAAATCTTCCTACCGCAAATTACGCTAATCATTACAAACAACAAGTTCGCATTAGTTAGTGTAGTTAGCTGGACGCTGAGCCTGTCGAAGCGTCCTGCTCCCTTCGACAGGCTCAGGGAGCGCCTTATCTCTCTTTGTTCGTGATGTTCGTGGTAGATCTCTTTGCTCCTTCGTTCGCACTGTCGGACACCTAAAGGTGTCCTTGCTTTTATTACAGACAGCGGCATTTATTGGTGCTCTCGCCGTGCGGCATTATCCATCTACACGGCTGCGCCGTGCGTTTGTTTAGCGTCAATTAGTCAATTCGTACGTCTTGCCGTATTTTATTATCTCGACATTCGGGTAGCCGTTTTCTTCAAGATATTTTTTCAGGAACGCTTGCGCTTTCTTTTCGCCGTGAACGAGGAATATCCCTTTTAATTTTGAAGTATTAACTTTTTTAAGCCACTCAAGTATTTCAAAATAATCGGCGTGGGCGCTGAAAGCGTTTATTTCCTCTACCTGCGCTTTTAGTTTGTACCAATCACCGTGGATTTTTACTTCGCTTTCGCGGTTGCGTATGCGTCTGCCAAGAGTGTTTTCCGCCATGTAGCCGACCGTCATAATCGTGGTGTTGGGGTCTTGTATGTTATTAATAAGATGGTGCTGGATTCTTCCCGCCTCGCACATTCCGTCGGCGGAAATTATGATAAGCGGTCCTTTACAATCATTTAAATCCTTTGACTCCTGAACGCTGGTGGTAAAATGCAGACTGTTAAAACCAAACGGGTTTTTATGGTGTTTTATAAACGCCTGTTTTATTTCCTCTCCGTAACATTCGGGGTGTACCTGAAAAATTGTCGTCGCGTTAGTTGCCATAGGAGAGTCTACAAAAATGGGAACTTCGGGGATTGTGCCGTCGTCTACAAGAAGGTGGAAATAATAAACAAGCTCCTGAGTGCGTTCAATCGCGAAAGAAGGAATCAGTATTTTTCCCTTTCTCTCTACCGTCCGTTTTGCCATTGTAGCGAGTTTTTCTATCGCTTCATCGGTTGAGTCGTGCCTTCTGTCGCCGTATGTGCTTTCAAGAATGATGTAGTCGGGTGTTGTTTCGGGAATTGCGGGGTCGCGGATAATCGGCTTGCCTTTGCGTCCTAAATCGCCTGTGGCAAGAATATTTAATACCTCGCCGCCCTTTTTAATTCTTATGTCGGCGATTGCGGAGCCGAGAATGTGCCCCGCATCGTAAAATTCAAGACTTACTCCGTCGCCGATAAACATCGGTCTGTTATATGAAACTCCTATTGTCTGCCCGACTGCTCCTATTGCGTCGTGTTCGGTAAAAAGCGGAGTCCATGTAAATTTTTCACCTTTTTTATTCGCCTGACTTTGCAGGAATTTTGCGTCGTGCGCCTGAATATTGGCGGAATCCATCATTATCAAACTTGCTATGTCCCTTGTCGCGGGGGTAGCGTAAATATTTCCCTTGTAGCCCTGTTTTACCAACAGAGGCAAAAGACCGCAATGATCAAGATGACCGTGAGTTAAAATAACGCTGTTTATACGGTCAACCGCGATGCCAAAGTCCCTGTTTTTTCGATCCGCTTCCGCTCTGGAACCCTGAAAAGCGCCGCAATCAATAAGATAGCTTTGCCCGTCAATTTCAAGCACATGCTTGGAACCTGTAACCTCTTCGGCGGCGCCGAGAGAATATAATGCAACATTCATAAGAACATTTTACCATGAAAAATAGACGATGTCATCAATATTATTAACAAATTCATACTATCAAATTTATGAGTAATAATTTATAATTAATATAGATGAAGAAGATATTTTTTGTAATTTGTCTGTTATTTTCATTCTCTTTTTGCTTTGCTCAGGAGACTCCCGCTGTACAGGTTGTTCCTGATGCGCAGGAAAGCCCTGAAATTCAGGAAACCCTCGCCGAGCCTGAGATTAAACCCGATATTGTTCCTAAAGAAGAACATATAGCAAAAGAAAAGGAAAAAGTAACGGAACTTGACTCCGTAACGTCGGTAACTCCGGTTTTGCCCGCTGTTAAGAAGATCAAAGATCAAAGACCTTTTTTATACAGGCTTGGAATAGCGCTGGCGATAATTGTCGGGCAGGCTTTGTTATTATGGATAATTTGGTTTTTCTTTAAAAAGTTAAACACAAAAATCGTGGCTACCGGAAGAGAAAAAATAAAACCGTTTTATATTAATAAATTCAGAGTGCTTTCGGAAAAGCATGTTATTAGTCTAATCGAAGTTGTATTAAAATTGATAAAATACATTGTTACAGCAATTCAGCTTTTTCTTACGATACCGATTATTTTCAGTTTGTTCGCCGCTACAAAGGATATAGCTTCGTTATTATTCGGTTATATTTTAAATCCGATAAAACGTATCGCTATAGGTATAATAGAATATATTCCGAATCTTTTTACAATTATCATTATAATTACCATTACCCGTTATGTGCTAAAAGCGATTAGATATTTTTCCGCTCAAATAACAAAAGGCAAGCTGCAGCTTCCCGGCTTTTACTCAGACTGGGCGGCTCCTACATTAAGAATTTTACAGGTGCTTTTGTGGGCGTTTACCATCGCGGTTATATATCCCTATTTGCCGGGAGCGGAATCAAGGGCTTTTCAGGGAGTTTCGGTTTTTATCGGTATTATTTTTTCCGTTGGTTCGACAAGCGCGATTGGAAATCTTGTCGCGGGTCTTGTAATTACATATATGCGTCCTTTTAAAATAGGCGACCGCGTTCAGATTAAAGAAGTAACAGGTTTTGTTGTGGAAAAAAATCTTATGGTAGTGCGGTTAAGGACGCATAAGAACGAATATGTAACGTTTCCCAATGTGATTATTCTGGGATCAAATATTATTAATTACAATACGTCGTCCGATGAAGACGAAGAAGGTTTAATAATTTACGCGGAGATTACTTTTGGTTACGCAACTCCCTGGCAGAAAATACATGACATATTGATAAGCGCCGCGCTTAATACGGAATTTGTTCAAAAAACTCCAAGACCTTTTGTGCTTCAAACTAAATTGGATGATTTTTACGCAACTTATCAGATTAACTGTTATACGAAAGAAGTAGTTAAGATACCGGCTATTTACGCGGCGCTTTATTCAAATATCCAAACCGGTTTCCGTGATGCCGGACTTGATATGACTGCGGCGCATTATAGAGTTATAACAACAAATAATCAAAATAAGGATTAATTCCGTTTTATGTTCCGGTTTTAGCTATACTTGTGTTTTGAATATTTGTATGATATAATTAAAATATGAAGAAATACCTAAAAAAGATAGTTTTTTCATTTATTGTGCTGTTATTGTCCGCTTGCCAAAGCCAACAAATACAAAAACCGAAAGAAAAGGGAAGCAATGAGTTTGCGGAAATGCGTCCCGATAATCGAAATACGGAAGAGCTTACCGTCGCGTTTACTGCTCAGGAAATGGAACTTGATTTTCGCAAATCATTCTACGCGGGCGAAGCGCAAGTTTTTACCGCGTTATATGAAGGACTGTTTTCTTATCATCCGCTTTCTTTGGAACCCGTTCCGGCATTAGCCGAGAAGTGGTCGCTTTCCGAAGATAAAACACAGTGGACTTTTACATTGCGCCGTAACGCTCGTTTTTCCAACGGCGATCCCGTCCGCGCGGAAGATTTTCGCGCCGCGTGGCTTTCTTTAATTGAACCAAAAAAAGACTCTCCTTATTCAGGTTTTTTTGACGTTATTGAGGGAGCGCGTGAATACCGTAACGGCGTTTTAAAAGATAAGGATAAGGTCGGAATAAAAGCGGTTGATCAAAGGACGCTTGTTGTAAAACTTGGCTCTCCCGCTTCTTTTTTTCCGGCAATGCTTTGCCATCATTCATTCAGTCCGATACACCCTTCAATGTTAAATAAAACGGAGTGGTCTCCGTATAAAGCCGAAAAAAACTGGACGCCCCCTGTTTCAAACGGACCGTATCAAATTATTTCTATGGATAAAAAAAGTATTGTTATGCAAAAATCAGAACAGTATTGGGATTCAAACAGAGTTACGTTAAAAAAAATAATTATTAAATTTACTGAAACAGGCGATCAAGCCGCGCATCTTTGGAATTCCGGCGAAGCGCGCTGGATTTCAGGAGATGTAAACACGGAAGCGCTGACGGATCGTTCCGGGATTCAAGTGAATGTTATGTTTGCTACGCATTATTATTATATTCGCAGCGCCGAAAAACCATGGAACGATTACAGAATCCGCAGAGCGATGATTCTTGTCCTTCCCTGGGACGAAATACGCGGTAGTTATTTTCTTCCCGCTGAAACGTTGATTTTCCCGATTTCAGGATATCCTGACGTTCAGGGAATATCGGAAACCAATTACGAAGAAGCTCAACAGTTAATGAATGAAGCCGGATACAAGAACGGCGCGGGAATGCCCGCTCTTGTTATTCGCATAACGCCGTCCCGCGACGCGGAGCGCGTCGGTTCAATCATGGCTAACGCGTGGAAAGAAAAATTGGGTATGAATGTGCGCGTTGAAGTAATTCCTTTCGGCAAATATTTTGAAACGATGAAAGAGAACGGGTACACCGTGGGTTCAACGACATGGATTGGGGATTTTGCCGATCCTTACGCTTTCTTGCAAATGTTCAGGCGCGATTCAAATTTAAATGACGCGCGGTTAGACGATGCGGACTATGAGGCGTTAATAGAACGCTCTATGGTAGAGGAAGGGAAGGCTCGTTTGGAAACTTTGGCTAAGGCGGAAAAACTTTTATTGGACAGAGGAGTGGTTCTGCCGATTTTTTTCAGTCCCGCGTTAAATATTGTTGATACAGGAGAGCTGGACGGTTGGTATCCTAACGCGTTGGACATTCATCCGTTTAAATACATGGCTTTTAAAGCGTTCCGTCCTCTGCCCGGCGTCGCGTTAATAAAATGATAAAAACAGGTCTTGGTTACGATATACATCGATTAAAAAAAGGACGACGCTTTTTACTTGGCGGCGTTGAAATTCCTTTTTCAAAAGGAGAGGATGGTCACTCGGACGGAGATGTGCTTGCACACGCGGTATGCGACGCTTTGCTTGGCGCAAGTTCTCTCGGTGACATCGGCGAATTATTTCCGCCTTCTGATCCCGCGTATAAAGACGCAGATTCCATGGAACTTTTGCGTAATGTTTTTGCGCATGTAAAAAATTCCGGCTGGAAACTGATTAACCTTGATTGCGTAGTAATTTGTGAAAAACCGAAAGTGCTTCCCTTCCGCGAGCTTATCCGGGACTCGCTCGCAAAGACGCTGGAAGTTCCCCTTGATTGTGTTTTTGTTAAAGGTAAAACAGCGGAAGGACTAGATTCCGTAGGCAGGGGTAAAGCGGTTGAAGTTTTGGCTCAATGTCTGGTTGAGAAAATTTAATGAGCGGATCCAAACCAAAGTGGGATGAAATTTTTTCCGCTCTTGAAAAATGGCGCGAGGAAATTATTATCGAAAAAGGAGCGGAAGATCCTTCCGTAACGACTGTAGCGCAGCAGTATCGCCGCGATCCGTGGGCTGTGCTGGTTTCTACAATTTTAAGTTTGCGTACAAAAGACGAAGTAACTATTGTCGCGTCTAAGCGGCTTTTGGAAAAAGCCGGCAGTCCTGAAGAATTAAAATTATTAAAAGTGGAAAAAATAGAAAAATTAATTTATCCTGTTGGATTTTACCGGAATAAAGCGGCTTCGCTTAAAAAAATCGCTTCTATTTTGCTTGAGCAATACAATGGTAAAGTGCCCGCGTCAATGGAAGCGTTACTCGATCTTCCCGGTGTCGGCAGAAAAACAGCGAATCTTGTGCTTACGGAAGCCTTCGATCTTGACGGCTTATGCGTTGATATACATGTTCACCGCATTTCCAACCGCTGCGGCTGGTTAGAATCAAAAAATCCCGAGGATACAGAAATGACATTAAGAGAAATACTGCCGCGTAATTACTGGAAACGTATTAATTATTTGCTAGTTCTTTACGGACAGAAACTATGCCGTCCCGTAAGCCCGTTTTGTTCTCAATGCGTAATAAAGAAGCATTGTTCACATAACGGCATAGTGAGGTCCAGATAAGGAATATACCGGAATGAGAAGTCGGAATTCTCATTCCGGTTGTTCATTTTACCCTTGCTTTCGCTATACCTCTTAGCGCATTATTCAATGGTTTGTTAGTAACAGCTTTTTTGAGATCAAAATCCATTTGCGCTAATAGCCAAAATTCCGGTTTTGTGCCGAAATATTTCGCAAGGCGAAAAGCAATGGATGTTGTTATTCTGCTCTTATCAAGGCTGATGAGCCTTAATGCAGTCTGACTGCATTTTATTTCTTTAGAAACTCTATTGCAATTTAAATTGTAGTTTCTAATGTAATCTAAGAGCAGTGTTCCAGGTGACATTTTTGTTTTAACCATGATAAACTCCTTACAACTAAATATAATATAATTGCAAGTCATCGGCTAGCATTTTTTTTAATTATTTATGATTATTTCTTTTAACCAAACAGATTTCTTTTTATTTGTTTTTTCTTTTAAAATAAAATGTTTTCTTATACCCGCTTCTTTAAGTGTGTTTAACGCAATAGTATAATTTCCGTTAACGTCCCTTGCGCAATGAGCGTCCGCCGTAATTATTACAGGAACGTTAAACTTTTTGATAATTTTAAGAAAAGATAGCGAAGGATAAGTTTCTTGTATTTTATTCCTATTTATTCCGCCCGTATTTACTTCAAAGATTAATTTAGCTTTTTTAGCCATTTTTACGATTTCTTTCTGTCTTTCGGTTTCCGCTTCCCATGACCATAAATTCTTTCCAAGAGTATTTTTTTTAAGAAGATCAGCGTGACCGATTATGTCAAAACCTCCGGTTTTAATCATTTCGGCGACCGCGTCATAGTAAGAATGCATTAATTGTTGTGCATTGCCGCCGAATCCGTCTTTTAGCCCGTTATCAAACTCTTCCTGCGATCCGTCAACCGTAAACCCCTGCGCTCCGTTCTCCGGGAAAAGATAATGCACGCTTCCGATTATATAATCAAGATTTAATTTAACTATATCGCTGTCCAGCGCGGAACGCTTTCCCTTTATATAATCCACTTCTAACCCCAAAAAAACATTTAATTTCCCCCGCCAGCGTTCCTTTGCCGCAAGAACTTGTGCGACATATTCCTCAATAAGATCGCTTTTCATGTTCCAGCCGTTGACGCTTCCAAGCTGTTTATCAGTTGGGGCGTGAGAGCTGAACCCAATCGCGAAAAGGGATTTTTCGTAAGCCGCTTGGCACATGGTTTCTACGTCGTCCCTTCCGTCGCAAAATTTAGTGTGAATGTGCATACTGGAAAACAGCGGTTGTTTTTTCATTGCTCCTCCAAAGGTAGTATACAATATTAAATAAATAAAAACTTCGCAAAGTTTACTTGACAAATAACTAAAAATTTACGATATTTATAAAATATAGTTTGTTTTTGTGATATGTTTAGACAAATAAGCCTGTATGGGACTATAATCGCTTTTTCTTTTTCATCGCTTCGCTATTATCACAGACCATAGATTTTTGTAAAAAACCGTCAATAATATCTTCCACAACTCTTTGTTTATCCTCAGGTAGCAGACGGAACTTAGCCATAATTTCCGCTTTACCCGAAGATAAAGGCAAATCGGGAATAGAAAAAACTTCCCCTTTGCCTGTAGTAATCCATTCGGGATTAACGCTGAATTCCCTGCAAATCGCGTCAATAAAACGGCTGCCGGGACTGGGTTTTGCGCCGCTTAGAACCATAGAAATATAAGCCTGAGTATACTTAATCTTATGGGCAAAATCCCTTTGCATAATGCCCAATTCCGAGATAAGAAAAGCTAAACGATCAGCCAATGTTTTTTTCACGTTATTATAACTATAGAAAAAGTTCTTAACTGGGTCAATTCCCATTTAACGGATAATATGGTACATTTTTAAGATGATTAGTGTGCAATATTCAAATGATCTTGATAAAAAGTTTATAAATGAAATATTGGAAATTGACGCATCGGTCTATCCGGAACACCTGCAGGGGACATTTGAAGAAGTATACGGACGTTTTTGCGCCAATAGGGACATGTTTGTTTTATTATACGATGATAATAAATTGATAGGATATTTATGCCTGTTCCCGTTAAAAGATTCCATATTTGAACAAATATCAAACGGAGACAGACTCTTTGATTCCGACATACCGGGTGAAATGCTGGAACAATACAAACCGAATAATGTTTATAAGCTGTATTTAATTTCTATGGTTATAATCCCCGAATATCAAAATAAGGGATTATCAAAATACTTAATAAAAGGTTTTTACAATTTTTTACATGAGAAAAAGAAAGAAAATATTCTGTTTTCAGAAATACTTTCTTCCGCGGTTACCAATGAGGGAAAACTTATGCTTGAACGGATGGGTTTTAAAGAAAAGAAAAAATTACCCGGCGGTTATTCGCTTTGTGAGCTTGTAATAAATGATTCCGTATATGAAATTGCGGAAAGGAAATGTAAATGAGTTATAAAGCCGATCTGTATATAATGCTCCCTTGTATTCAAAAAGAAGAAATTGATTTTAAAACAATCGATTATAAAGACGGTAATTTGTATAAAAATGAATTGGATAAAGTAGCGGCGTATGAATTCGGCACGGATTTAAATTCCAGAATAGCCCGCTATGTTCCGCGTGAAATTACTCTTTCATGTAAAACCGATGACAGGGAAAACCCTGAACTTTTAGGACATCAAGACGCATTTATCACTATATCGCAATATGAAAAAACGGAATTTTGTTTGGTTACGATTTGTATAGTTAATATTAAGGAAGGCTTACTGACATATATTATTGATCAAGCTTCACGCAGAGAAATGTGTATTTATGAAGCTGGTGAAGACATAACTTTACATAATTGGATGAAAAACGTTCTTAAACTTGAACAGGCAGGCAGGGCTTTTTTTGCCTCATGTGTGTCTGAACTTCCCGATATTGTAGAAGCTCGATCTATTTTATCCGCCGAAGCTTTTCACAAAGACAGCGACTATTCTATAGTTTCAAAAGTAACAGAAGCAAATTTAAATGAAAATCACGCTCAATACTCGCATTATGACGCTTATATGTCTGAGCGCGGCATTATCTATGTAATGAAGGGATTTAACGAAAATTATGAGGAGCGATTAAATATTGAATGTATAATGATATTTATTGTAGAACTTATTGTTTTAAAAATAACAGCGATAAATACGGCAAACGAGATTATAAACAAAGCGTATGCAAAAGAAGATGTGTCGTTAAATGACATTTTGGAAATAATGGAAGGTTTTGCGAAATCAATGCCCCTGTGGGATACGCAGCAATTCAGATATTTCTTAGCTCAGGAATTCGCAAACAGAGTAGAATCCTCATTCAACGTTTCGCGTTATCTTGCGGATTATGAAAGAAGCCGAGAACAATTAGAACAGATTGTAAATATACGCAAGTTAAATACGTCTGAAAAAGAAACAAGAGTCGTAACCTACTTTGCGATAATACTGGCTGTTTGTCAAATAACGCCTTTTTTTCAGGAGATAGCATCCAGTAAATTTGACGGCTGGAAAAATTACATAAAACAAAATACCGGGCCATTCATAACTTTGATAACTATCGCGGCATTTACAATATGGTTCTTTTTTGGTAAGAAAATAAAGAAGTGGTTGGTTGGTTAGTCACTACTCACTTCCTATCAGTCCTTTCATAAAATCCGTAGGGCTTTTCCCCGTATACTGTTTGAACATCTTTGAAAAACGCAGCGGATCTTCCATACCCACCGCAAGAGCAATTTCTTTTACAGAACTTGATCGCTTCTCTAAAAGTCTCTGTCCTTCCCGCATACGGTATTCCATAAGGTACTGCTGGGGCGACATAAAAATTTGCTGCATAAAAACACGGTACAGACGGCTGCGGCTTAAGTTTACATGATCGGCAATTTCGTCCACCGTAATAGACCGGGAATAATTTTCATTGATAAAATTTAAAGCCTTCTGAAAGTGGACAGCTCCCGTCCATCCCGGCGGCATAGCCGTTTGATCCCAAGAGGCTGTTTTTACCAAAAGCGACATAAACGCGTACAGAATGGCTGTCGATTGGATAGTGCCGAAAAGATTTTGATCGCGGAACACATAAATGCCTTCTATAAACCTCATAACATTTTCTTGTGAATAATCGTCCAGATGGCGTACAGGTTTTTTCGGCACAAAACCGGCCGCGTTAAGCAAAAGCCGCGCGTCCGCTCCGTCAAAACTAACTCCGCCCAGTTCCCACGGCTCTTTTTTATCGGCGCGGCACTTAACGTTGACGCCGGGGTACATAGCGAAAAGATCGCCTTCCCGCGCCGGAAATTCCGCGCCGGACAGCGTGTAAACTCCTTTGCCTTCAATCACATAATATAAAGCGTAGGCATCGGGCTTTTCCAAAGGCAGGACAAAACCCGCGGGACATGAAAAACCCGCAACCTCGTGAAGTGAGAGCGAAGCCAGCGGTCTGCACTCATTCTTAAAATAAAATTTGTAATCAAGTTCCATAGATTCCTCTTTTTTCATTGCTCATTATTCATTGTTAATTGCTCATTGTTAATTTGCAAGCCTTTTTATTGAAAACGCAACATTTCGCCATATCTAGGCATTATTTCGCCATAGGAAAAATCGCAGAGCGGAGTATATTTTAAGCAGAAATATATATTGGATTATTGACATAAATAACTAGGTTAAATACAATCTTACTAAGTTAAGGGAGAGGCTGATGAACAAAGAGAAAGCTATGTTGAAGATACAGAAGATGAGTATAGAAGAAAAAGTCGCCATGCTTTCCGAGACAGATGAAGCGTATATACGCGGCTTTATTGAAGGAACAATATTTTGGATCTATCAAAAGGCGCAACAGAACAGCAACGGCATTGGTAGGACAGCGACCGCATCCAAGGCGAAGCCGAAATCCCAAAAAACTGGTCATTTGGTAAAACAAAAAACCCACAAAAAAGCCCAACCCTGAACCTCGGCATACAAGCCGGATTTGGTCTAATAAATACCACCCTATCAATTTTACTAGTGCCGATAAAATTTTATATATAAATTTATAAATCACCAACGCTAAATTCACCAAAAAACTAGTAAATTTTATAGTTAAAATCCGCTCAAAACAGCCAAAACTGAAAATTTTTCAGGAAAATAAGGTTATTTTAAGTGATACCTTTGAAGAACATGGCGGCGTATGTAAAGACTGCTGTTCTGATGAAGCAAAGAGGGATGAAAATTTAACGAGAAGCAACATTTCGCCTTATCTTGGCACTATTTCGCCATAGGAAAAACTACAGGAGAGGATAATATTTAAGCATAATAAGAGAATTGATATGATATACTGAGTTATATGTTAATTAACAAGGTTAAGGAAGGGGTAAATGGACAAAAGAGAAAAAATGTTAGTAATGCTTATGTGCATTGCGCTTATTCTGCCGCTTGCTCCCATAGGGGCGCAGGAGTCAAATGATTCATGGGCGGATTTAGTAGACTGGAGTGATACTTCGGATTCCAAAACGACATCCGAGACGGAGTCACCGAAAGCGGCAGCCGAAACGGCAGCGCCCAAGACGGCGACCGAGACAACTGCGCCCAAAGCCGCACAACCTAAAGCCGCGCCCAAGACCGGCGGACAAACGCCCTCATTGAAACTGCCAAACATAGACGGCGCGAAAACCGTAAAAACCGCAAAAACCGCGTTTAACAAAGTTATCGGAATTATTGCGCAAATCGGGGCGATGTTCGGCAAAAATACCGGTGTCCGTATTGGCGGAACAAGCGGTTCGGCAATAGTGATGCTGATTGTGGCGAAACTTATTCAGGATAACGGACCGTCGTGGCTTAAATGGCTGTTGTACCTTTCAGGCGGCACAATGATTGCCGGAAGCGGCGCGAATATTACACAGATGATAATGCAGTTTTTATCGTAGTAACTGCAAATTAAATTATTGAGGAAAAAGTATGAAGAATAAAAAAATAAAAATCGTATTTACGGTTGTCGTATTTCTTGTTTTTGGATATGCCGGATCGTCCCCGCTGGCGGCGCAGGCGACACCCGGCTGGGTGAATGATCTTGAAAAGGCTTTCCCCACAAAAGATTGGGTCGCGGTATCGGCGCAGGGTACGAGTCAGCCGCAGGCGGAAAACGCCGCGATGAACGCGCTGGCGCGGGCTTTTAAAACGGACGTGGCAAGTTTGACGCAGGCATCCCAGAAGTTCAGCCAGATTGTAAATGACGCCGCCGGTAAAAAAAACGTATCGTTTGACGAGAGCAAAAATTTTTCTCAGGATATAAATACCAGCACCAACGTGAAGGGGCTTATCGGCGTACAGATCGACGTGTTCCGCGCTAAAGATAAAACCGTTTATGTCAATGCGCGAATGAACCGCAGTGAGTGCGGAAACCGGTACTCCGGCATGATTAAAGAAAATACCGCCATTATCAACCGGCTTCTTGCGGATGCCGCCGCCTTTCCCCAGCAGGATTCATTCGACATTTACTCAAGACTCAGCTTCGCCTATTCAATAGCGCTGGTAACGGACAACTTTCAAAATATCCTCGAAGTGCTTGATCCGTCCGCGGTAAACCGCAAACCCGGCTACGGCGGAGCAAACGCGATTAAAACTAAAATGCTCGAATGTGCTTCCCGTATCACTATCGGCGTTGCGGTAACTACCGAGCAGGCGGCGGACAAGTCGCTTCTTACGCGCGCCGCAGGATCATTTTTCAGAGATTTGGGTTTTAAGATAAACGAGCAGGGAACGGGAACCTATGTGTTACGCGCAAACGCCCGCTTTGAAGGGGTGGCTCAGAACGTCAACTCTTGCCGCTACTATCTTGACGCGGCAATGGAAGACCGAAACAAGACAGCGGTTTTTACATTTACAGAAGACGACCGCAAAGCGCATCCGGACAACGCGTCCGAAGCCCGCCGCCTTGCGGTACGCGCGGCGGAAGCTTCGCTTAAGGAGGGCAAATTCGCGCAAGAGTTTGACTCTTGGCTCAATTCACTTTTGGATTAATTCCCTTTTAAAAGGGTTTTAATAGCCCTGCATGACAATCCGCGTCGCGGAACTGTGCGGGGAAATAAAAATTATAGGAAGGAAGAAGAAATGAAAATTGCAAAGAAAGCGTTGGCGGCGCTCACCGTCATTACAATTTTGGCGCTGGTTGGCTGCGCCTCCAAGCCCAAAGTAAAAGTTGTGGAAATGGAAAACAAAGGAACGTCTATGAACGTTGCCACGCCGGATTGGATCAAAAGTTACGTCGCCAACGGCATTTCGGCGGTACAGGTACAGCCCCAGTATAAAGACAAGTACTGCATCATCGGTGAGGAAAGCGGCGTGAACAAGCAGTTTGTCGTAACATGGGCGGATAACTTCAGCGCACAGCAGAGAATCGGCGCGATGCTGCGCACCACTATCGCAAGCGAGTATCAGGCGCGGGTGCAGGGCGCGGCGAAATCGACAGGCGGAGCAAACTCGTCGTCATCGCAAGGAGCGAGTTCCGGCGAATTCAACCAGCAGATTGACAACGTAATCAACGCCATTGTGAACGTGAGTTACTCAGGCGCGCAGCGCGAAGCGGACTGGTGGAGTCTGCGCCGCCGCTACGATCCCGATCAAAAGGGCGTATTTACAGATGAATACACAGCATACGTGCTGTACACAATTCCCAAAGCGGAACTGAATAGGCAAGTGGCGCGCGCATTGGAAACTTCGGTTAAAAAAGATTCGGCTCTGTACGACATTACTATTGAGATGGCGAAGCAGATTCTCCAGAGCGGCATGGCGAACTGGGGCGAATAAAACCAAATAACAGGTAACAGAGAACAAAGAGAAGAGAGTAAACTTTTTGTTCTTTGCTCCGCAGACCCTTCGTTTCCTCAGTCTGCGGAGCTTTTTTCAAACTGGAGGAAACATTAGAGGAAACAAAATGAAATATACAAAAAAAACGACGGTATTTTCCGTCTTAATAACGTTTATCTTAATGACATTAGCCATCGTAACAGCGCTGGTTGGCTGCGCCACAAAGCCTAAAGTAAAAGTTGTGGAAATGGAAAACAAGGGAACATCGATGGGCATTCCCACTCCGGACTGGATTAAAAACTACACCGCTAACGGTATTTTGTCGGTGCAGAACCAGCCTCAGTTTAAAGATAAGTACTGTGTTATCGGCGAGGAAAGCGGCGTGAACAAGCAGTTTGTTTTGACATGGGCGGACAGCTTCAGCGCACAGCAGAGAATCGGCGCAATGCTGCGCACAAACATTGCAAGCGAATATCAGGCGAGGATACAGGGCGCGGCAAAATCAACAGGCGGAGCTAATTCGTCATCGGCGCAAGGCGCAGGTTCAGGCGAATACAACCAGCAGATTGACAATATAATTACCGCCATTGTGAATGTCAGCTACTCAGGCGCGCAGCGCGAAGCGGACTGGTGGAGTCTGCGCCGCCGCTACGATCCTGATCAAAAAAATGTATTCACCGATGAGTACACCGCATACGTGCTGTACACAATTCCCAAAGCGGAACTGAACAGGCAGATAGCGCACGCGTTGGAAACCTCAGTTAAAAAAGATTCGGCTTTGTACGACATCACTATTGAGATGGCGAAGCAGATTCTCCAGAATGGTATGGCAAGCTGGGGAAAACCGGAAGCGGGGACGCCTCCTCCCGCGACGCCAAAACCGGCGGCACAGACAGCGCCGGCGGCGACAAGTTCAGGCGGAGTACAAAACGGTGTGTATACTTTTTGGCCCCGGCTAAAAACAACAAAGGCAGGACTCCCCGCCGACAATATTTTTATTCCGCAAATAACAGTAACAAGTGATTTTATCGTGATTCATTTTTGCAGAAACGCTCAAGGACCTTTTGCGGACGAAGACTGGAATACCGGTATCAGCGGATTTTATGATGCCAAGAATTTTACTTTGCAGAACATTGACAATCCATCGCAGTTTTATTCCCCGGTAAGCGCACAATGCACCAATAACGGCATGGGCAGAATTTGGACGCTGTCATACGACCGTTTCGCCGCGACACGGTTAAAACTTACCTGCAAGCCATACGGCGAAGAACCGCCATATGTTTTTGAAGACATCGTTATCGGTAAGCCGGATAAATAGAAGAAAGAGAATGAGAAATAACAAGTAACAAAGGGAAAAATGAAAACCGCTTGCTCTTTGTTATTTGTTATTTGATATATGGAGGAAACAAATTGAATATGAAATTAAAAATGATGAAATTAACGGCGGCTTTAATAGCCGCTTTTGTCGTATTAATCGGATGTAACAGCACTTCACCTTCTTCGGGTGGATCTTCGCGGACTTCAAAAGGCGCGAGGAACGAACTTGATAACACGCTTCGGGAAATTTCGGACTATCTTAATAATCGGATACCGTCCGGCAATAAGGTAGTATTCTTGAACGTGAAGAGCGACTGGCCTGATCTTTCGGATTACATTCTTTCCGGACTGACGGAGAACGCAGTAAACGACGATGTGTTTTCCGTGGTTGACCGCCAGCAGATTGATGCGATAAGGGCGGAACTTAAGTTTCAGTGGTCGGGAGAAGTCAGCGATAAATCGGCGCAGGAAATCGGACAGATGCTGGGAGCGCAGACCATTGTGTCCGGTGTGATAACCCCGATCGGTTCGTTATACAGAATACAAATACGCGCGATAGCGGTACAAACTGCCGCCGTGCAGGGGCAGTTTAGCCAGAACGTAGACAGTAAAATACCGATAGTCGCGTCGTTGACAAAGAGGGTTGTTCCCGCCGGTTCGGGCAATGCTTCAGGCGGTGCGTCAACCGCGAGCGGTACAAGGACGCAAACAACGCAGTCGGCGGCTCCGGCTCCGGCGGCACAAACTTACAAAATAGGCGACACAGGACCTGCCGGTGGGCTTGTCTTCTACGATAAGGGCAACAACAGAAACGGCTGGCGTTATTTGGAAGCGGCTCCTGTTAACACGGAACGTGAAACTTTTATGGCAGGCGACTCTCCCTATTCGCTTGGAAATACAAATCTGGTTGGAGCCGGTTATGAAAACACTCAAAACATGATGAAAAGTATAGAGAAGAAAGGAGGCGGTATCAATTCCGCTCCCTACTATTGCACCAATCTTAACGTAAATGGATTTAACGACTGGTATTTACCTTCGCTTGATGAAACCGCTTTAATGTATGCCAATCTGCACTCAAACAATCTTGGCAACTTTAAGCAAAGGGATTATTGGCACTCATCACAAGACGGAGTAGTTTGGGGAACGTATAGTTTTTCCAAAGGCGGAACAGGACAGCACAGTTACGCCTATGAATCCGACAAACGCCTAACTCGAGCCTGTAGGCGGTTTTAACAAATGAACAAATAACAAAGAAAGAAGGAAGGAAACCGTTGTTATTTGTTTACTGTTATTTAATATTGGACGCCGTGTGCGTTAACGATTTTTTATGTTTTTTATGAATGGGAGAGAACGATGAGGAAACAATTTGTTTTAAGCGCAGCCGTTATCGCTATAATAACCGCGCTATGTTTATTTACCGCATGCAGCGAGTACAATAACCCGGACGCAGTAGAAGACCCCAACGATCCCGGTAGTAGTCTAAACTATCCTGAACTTATAATTAATGAGTGGACTGACGGCGGCATTTCATTGGAAGTTAAAGAACAAAGGTTCAAGTTCACAGCGACCGCCGCCACACAATATATTCATTTCAAAGCAGGTGCACTGGACGACATATATATTCAACTCTATAACAAAAAAAACGAAACTGTTGATACAAAAAAAGAATTATACAGTGGCAGGCTATATGAATCTTTTTCGGTAACAAACGGACAAATGTACTATATAAAAGTAACGCCGTATGGAAATAAAACAGGGACATACCAGATAGGGTTTACTGCCTCAACATCATCGCCTGATATACTGGCTGGGGCGTCTAATGCGATTCAACTTAACATTAACGATTGGGCTGACGGCAGTTTTACATTGCAGGAAAAAGAAAAGTGGTTCAAGTTTAGCGCGACCGCCGCTACCCAGTACATTCATTTTAAACCGGATACGGTAAACGACGTATATGTTCAACTCTATAACAGTAGTTACGTTGCCAGTGATACGCAAAAGAATTTACATGGAAGCGGTACTAGCTTATATACATCTTCCCCTGTAACTGTTGGGCAATTGTACTATATAAAGGTAACGCCTTATGGAACTCAAACAGGGAATTTCAAGATAGGAATTACCGGGTCAGCGGCATCGCCTGATATGATGGCGGCGATGAATACCGCCGTTCCGCTTACCATTAACACATGGACTGACGGCGCTATTTCATCAATAGATAAAGAACAGTGGTTCACGTTCACAGCGACTGCCGCTACTCATTTCATTCATTTCCAAAAAGGCACACTGGACGATGTGTATGTCGAACTCTTTAACAGCAGCGGCGTTGCTGTAGATACAAAAAAAGAATTATACGGAAGCAACCTACACACATCTTCTCCTGTAACGAATGGGCAAACATATTATATAAGAGTAACGCCTTATGGCAGTAGAACCGGGGACTACAAGATAGGGTACAACACCAGCGCCACAGCGCCTACTAACTGATGAACAGCAATTTAATTTTTGGGGGAAACAAAATGAAAAGAATGAAATTGATAACGGTTTTTATCGCCGTGCTTTTTCTGGTAATCTGCGTCCCTAAGGTATCGGGAGCGGATAAAGACGGGATTGATTCGGTAATTCGGGAATTATCGGACTATCTCAATACAAGGATACCGAGTAAAAACAAAGTAGCGTTCCTGAATGTTAATAGTAACTGGCCTGATTTTTCAGAGTACATACTTTCCAGTCTTATAGAGAACGCGGTAAACGACGATGTGTTTTCCGTGGTTGACCGCCGGCAGCTTGACGATTTACGGACAGAATTAAAGTTTCAATGGTCTGGGGAAGTGAGCGATAAATCGGCGCAGGAAATCGGGCAGATGCTCGGAGCGCAGATAATTGTTTCCGGCACGGTAACCGAAGTCGGCAATGAATACCGTATTCAAGTGCGGGCAATATCGGTACAAACCGCCGCCGTGCTGGGACTGACCACCAGAAATGTCAGCAAAAAAGGACCGATTGTTTCGGCATTAACGACCGCCGTTAACAAATCCGCCGCCAGTAAAGCGAAAAAAGAAGAAGGCATGCGGAAAAAACAAGACGCAAATGATAACTTTTTGAGGACATCCGGTTTTTCTTTAGGCGGCTGGTTTGGATACATCTCCGGCAATGAAGTGAGTAATTATTCAGGCGGCGGCGAACTGGAATTGCGCTTGTTTCGTTATATTGGCTTACAGACAGGAATTGAAATTTTTCAGGATTTAGACACGGTTAACACGTTTTCTGAACCATTAATAACTCAAAAAGTAATGCAGATTCCGATTGTAGCAAGATTTACATTGCCTGTATTTGAAAATATATTCTTTTTGTCAGCCTATGGCGGATTAGGTATAAATATTTTTCCTGACAGTAATCCCGTAGTAAAAATGGAATTGACTTCTTCATCCAGTTTTATTGCAGGAGGTGATGTCGGTATGTCTTTGTTAGATTTAAGTGTTTTCATGGGTTATCAATATAACCGTGATTTATCTGATACCGTGTACGATTACGGGCCCAAGAAAAGTTTAAAGTATTTAGGGCAACGGTCAATGTTAACCATGGGGATTAGATATTTTATACCGTTCCGTCGGTAACAAATGAAAAACGAGTAATGCCGCCTGTATGGGTTGTAAATATTGTCAGGCGGACGCGTACCCAAAGGGTACGAAAGCGTAAGGAGAATATTATGGAAAAGAAACATGGATTTTTTACTGTACTTGTATTACTGTTAACAGTTTTTTTGTTTATCGGGTGCGAAAGACCTGATTTAGGCGTATATGACAAGAAGGTTCCGGCAGATCAGCATTGCACTCTGGAAATTGCGGGGAGTATAAGCGTAACAAGCTTTAATAACAAAAAAGTCAACTGGAAATTAACTTTTGGCAGAATGACGGCAAAGAGCGAAGATCAGACAATAATAAAGATACCGCAGGGAAATCATGAATTATCAGTAAACTTTTGGACACATGACAACTGGGATACTTATGCGTCCGTGAATAACGTAAAAATATCAAATAACTTTATTGCAGGACATACATATCGGCTTATAGCTATTCTAACAATTGACGATAAGCCTGTAGAAACATATTCATATAAAGAAAAGGTGCTTCCCACGTCTGTCGAATTTAGGATTATTGACAAGGGCGTAACGCCCAAGGCTGAGGAATAATGATAGCGAAGGAAAATTGGCAATGAGAGATTTAGACGACTTCAACAAACTTGAAGAAAGGGCGTGGAGATTAAACGCTGAATTGGAAGAAAAAGCGCAGAAATCAGGACAGGCAATAGACGGCAGTGCCATAAATGGCATTGACGAGCAAAGCGAAAAAACAGAAACGGACTTAAAAAAAATGTCTATGCCGCTCATGTGCCAGTTGTGCGTAACAGGCGTACTAAAAGTAAATTGTCTGGTGTGTAATGTAATGGATTACGAACAATGAACAAAGAAAAACTAAGATTTACCAACGGCGACAAATACGAAGGCGATGTCGTCAACGGACAACCAAACGGCAAAGGTATATACACATTGACGGAATACGGCTCCGTATACGAAGGCGATTTCGTTGACGGCAAACCCGAAGGCAAAGGAAAGTTCACATGGGAAGAAGGTTCATTTTACGAAGGCGACTGGGCAAACGGCAAACCCAACGGCAAAGGAAAAATGACATTGATAGACGGAACAGTATACGAAGGCGACTTTGTTGAAGGAACCGAGAACGGCAAAGGAAAAATAACTTATGCGGACGGCAATTCTTACGAAGGCGATTTCGTAAACCGCAAGTGTCACGGCAAAGGAAAAATGACCTACCCCGACGGCACTTTTGAAGAAGGAAGATTCGAGAACAATAAATTTTTGGGAGGAGAATAACATGGCAAAAACAGACATCGAAAACTTCTACGACATACTGCAAAACAAAACCGGCGACATCATGTTCAGCGTTTTGGAACGTGAAGGCGAACCTGAAAACCCCGAACTCGTCTATGACGGCGGCGAACACGCGCTGTTGCACCGCAACAGCGAACACACCATCATCCTCGACTACATTAACCCCGACATTCGCCCATCGCTGAAAAAGACAAAGGAAGTATTGATAGCGGAACATCCCAAAGCAGACAAAAAGAACTTTATCCGCGAATACACAGCCGCCGTAAAGCTCGTGGCGCATCTGCCCAAAGAATACGATTCGCTCATCAGCAAACATGAAAACAGAACGGAAGGAAAAAACGATTTTTCTCTTCTCAATGAATTAAACGATGACCCCGACAAAGCCGGAGAACGTGTACGCAGAATGTTACGGAAAAACCCCGGAGAGGTAGAACGTGTAGTGCAATTCTACATCAACATGGCGGAAGACGGCAACGTCGGCGCCCAATACGAACTTGCAAACTTTTATCTGGAAGGACTCGGCGTAGAAAAAGACGAGGCGAAAGCAAAGGAGTGGCTTCAAAAAGCCGCCGGGCAGGGACACGAGGAGGCAATCAAGTTACTCGATTATAAAGAGAAAACCCCGATTGTCATTACTGAGCGAAGAATGATATCTAGTACGGAAATAACTTGCACTCAATGCGGAACGGTCATCAAGTTAAAATTTTCGTCATCAAGCAGGCATTGTCTAATTCCCTGCCCCAAATGCGGCAAATATTACGATTATACCTGCCTCGAGCCGATTATGGACGGAGGGCCGGATGAGTGGGCGTGAGGAGAAATAAAAAATAACAAAGAAAAGAATGAGCAGTGAGCAATGAGGAAGCGAATAATGAGCAAAGTTTTTGCTTTTTGAAATAAATTGAAGGAGATTTATTATGGCAGATAGGATAATTTACAAAACAAGCGACGGAAGGGAGTTTGACAGAGAGAGAGACGGAAGAAGATGGCAGGATTATCTTGATACAGGAATATACAGAGCAGACAATGGATATTACGAAGGAGAAATGACTCGTTCCGGTATGCTCCACGGTTTTGGAAAATTTACATTTGATGAAGGTCATGTGTACGAAGGCTACTACCATTACAACAACAGACACGGTAAAGGGAAATATACTTTCAAAAGCGGTGATGTATATGAAGGTGAATACGCAAACGGCAAATACAAAGGAAATGGAAAATATACATGGGCAGACGGGACAGTATTAGAAGGGGTTTGGGATGATGATAATTCTGTAAGAGGCAAAAAGACCTATACAGACGGAAGAGTTTACGAAGGCAATTTATATAAATGGAAACCACACGGCGAAGGCAAAATGACCTACTCAGACGGTACTGTCAAAGAAGGGTACTTTTATGAAGGCGATTTTGTCGGCGAAGAACTTGCTGATTTTTTAAAAATTAAAATTGCAAAATTCGAAAAAGAAATTTCCGATTATGTAAGCAATAATGGTTATTGTTGGTATTATGATGTAGATAAATGGGAAGAACTAACAGGCAGAAAATTAACTAGAGCAGATAAAATAAGAATTGTCGGCAAGCCTTTCAAAATAAAAAAACCTGATTCAGACTCCTCCTCCACAACCTCAAGCAGCGGCAATGACGTTGAACCAAGAGGAAAGTTCTTGTCGGCAGTATTCGGTCTTGTGTGCGGATTAGGTGCAACATTAGCGGTAGGATGGGTAATCATCAACATGACAGGCATGGCAAAATTACCGGCAATACCCGGTATAATAATGATTGTTGTCGGCTTCATCGCCACATTTGATTCGTATCGGTGGAAAAAAAATGTGGTTTTCCTTGTACTGCTCGCCCTCAGCGTCCCCGGCTGGCTTATCATGTTCCGCATAATCCCCGAACACGTCAATTTAAGGCAGTTAATCAAACCCGCCACAACCCAAACCGCAACCACAAACACAAACGTTAACCCGTCGGCTGAAATAACGAAAAATGTAAACTTTCGCAAAGGACCTTCAACTAACGATGAAGTAATCAGGCAATTAAAGCAGGGCGACATTGTTATTTTGACGGGCGAAGTTTCAGGCGGCTGGACGCAGGTTACCCGAGACGGTGAAAAAGGGTGGGTAAGCAATGAGTATTTGAAAGTGTGGGAAAAATGAGGAATGAGAAAATGAGAAGTGAATTAACCGGCGGCAGCCATTTCTTTACGCACCGATTCGCCAATAATAGCTTCGGGCGTAGTATGGTTAGCCGTAGCTTTAATACGAAGCCAATTGGCGGAAAGGTCATCGACAAAAATGAGCGTACTGCCATTTTCCGTGCGTTTTGCAAAAAAACCGCTTTTGCCGTTACCCGACAATTTCGGCGGATTTTTTGTATAGTATTCATCAAGAGCGTCGTATTCTTCATCGGTCAAATCAGGCATATCTGTAGTTTGCATAACACTCATTTAGGCGGCTTTTTCAGAATAACTAACCACTGCGATTTCGGCGGAAGCGGAATCCGTCAAACTGTGAACAATCTGTTCAAGCCGACGCGCCACTTCATCGCTGTACGAGGCTTCTCCGCACTGACCGCATACGCGGGACGGCACATTCTTGATAACAATAATACAGTTGCCCATGTCGGCGGTAAAAGTAGAGAACCCTTCATTTACATTGCCTTTACACATAAAACAGGTCATGCTTTTCTCCTTTGCCTGAAATCTTCCGACCAGTCGGAGGGACTGGGAATGTATGCGGTAATAAGCCACAACTCCTCGCCGTTTGAACCGCACACAACATGCAGGACTTTTCCCGCTTTCGTATGTCCCAGAACTAAACAACTGGGAAAAGGATAATCAGATGAATATTGCTCAATTATTTCACCATTGGTCAATGCGCTTACCACCTCGTCCATGCTTATGCCTCGGCGAAACATACGCTCAAGTATATGGCTTGTCCAACGTACAGACTGTGCCTTGCAAAGCAGCGCAATATCTTCAACGGTCATTAAGGAAAATATAGCATGAAAAATCCCAAAAAACAAGGGGAGGAATTTGCAATTAACAATGAACAATACCGCCCGTATGGGCGAATAAAATTGTCGGCGGACGAGTACACAAAGAGTACGAAAACGCGAAAACAAATGGTAATTGGAGGAAACAAAATGAAGATGAAAACAATGAAACTGGCGGCGGCATTTATTGCCGCGCTCTTTCTGGCTGTCGGTTGTGCGGGAAGCCCAAAGGCAGGATCGGGTAATGACGGACTCGATGCCGCAATGAGAAAAATATCGGATTATCTTAATGAGAAAATACCGCAGAGAAGCAAGGTAGTATTCCTGAACGTTAAGAGCAACTGGCCTGATCTTTCCGAGTACATACTTTCAGGGCTTTCGGAGAACGCCGTAAACGACGGAGTGTTTTCCGTAGTAGACCGCCAACAGTTAGACGCAATTCGGGCGGAACTCAATTTCCAGTGGTCGGGAGAAGTGAGCGACGCTTCGGCGCAGGAAATCGGTAAAATACTCGGAGCGCAGACTATCGTGTCGGGAACGGTTACAACACTCGGCGATGAATACCGCATACAGGTACGCGCAATAGCGGTACAGACCGCCGCCGTGCAGGGACAGACAACACAGACGATAGACGGCAAGGGCAAGCGTGTTGTTGCATTGACAAAAAAAGTTGTTCCCGCAGGTTCGGGCGGCGCTTCAAGTGGAACGTCAACCGCAGGCGGAGGAAAGACGCAAACGACAACCACAAGCGGTACTGGCGGACAGGCGGCGCAACCGGCGCAGACGGCGTTAATAGCAAACGGCACATACACCTTTTTTCCTCGTCCTCGCGCAATGCGGGACGGGCGGGACATTAATCTCTATTTGGATAAAATCGTCGTCAGGGGTGGTTTTTTCAATATGTATTTTGTTAGCGTCCCTGTAGGTGAACGCAGCCAAAATTTGGATATAGGTTGGAATAGAGATGAAAATAAAGGTTTGATATACAACCTTGATCAGCCCAACCGCTCGCCGCTGGTTTCTACCAAAAGGGAAAGTGATGGGTTTGATAAAGCTATGATCTATATTTTTAGAAACCACAATGTCAGGCGGTTTAGATTTGAACAAACGGAAACAAACGAGACCAACTACTCGCCACGAGTATTTGAGGAAATCGATCTGAGCAAAGCTCAATATGAGCCTTAATGATAAGGCATCGCAACGGTGGCACTGATTTTATCGGTAACAGCAATGAGTATTTGAAGGTATGGGAAAAATGAATAAATTAAACGGCGACAGCGGTAACCCGTTCTTTTACCAATTCATCAATGATTTGGGCAGGGGTTTTGTGGTCAGCCGTGGCTTTCGTAAAAAGATAATTGACAGTCATATTCGACAGCCCCAAAAGACGCAATTCTCGCTGTGCAAGCCAATCGGTTTCATTACGACCAAGTTTGGGAACAGTACGAGTCATTTCTTCGTCCAGAGCGTCGTATTCTTCATCTGTCAAATCTTTGTATTCCGGCTTCATAAGGACAATATAGCATGAAAAATCCAAAAAAACAAGGAGGATTGAGTACTGGTTCAAGACCGAAGCGTTTTGGTTAAAGACCGAAATGTTTTGGCAAAAAAGCGGAACGTTTTGGTTAAAGACCGAAGCGTTTTGGTTGCAGAGTAAAACATTCTTGTATAAGAGTGGAACGTTTTATTTTTGAAGGAGAAGATTATGGCTACTTGTAGTAAATGTGGTGGAAAAGGTTGCATTACTTGTCCAGATTGTAAAGGCACTGGTAGAGATACCTTTACTGGTAGTGAGTGTAACTGTGTTTGGGATAATGCAGATAATAAGTTGGAATACGGAAAAATCACTTGCCCTGACTGCGGTGGCACAGGACAGGTTGGCGGATCGACTTCATCATCAAGCGCACCGAACAGCGGCGGTTCATCGGCAACGCAGAAAGGAAAATTTACACTTTCGGATGACTCTGTTTATGAAGGCGAAATATTAGATGGAAAACTCCACGGCAAAGGAAAACG
>Ga0268262_10000564_pt1 | contig 48658 bp, 48 predicted proteins | sample TergutNc150P3_FD_190354 | JGI IMG/M metagenome (GOLD analysis project Ga0268262, IMG submission 190354) | Nasutitermes corniger P3 segment gut microbial community from laboratory colony in Florida, USA - Nc150 P3 (SPAdes) (version 2) | ecosystem: Host-associated > Arthropoda: Insects >... | reverse complement strand
AATCAAGCACTTGGCGGTACAATACTTTTTCTGACGAGCGAATATCACGGATACGATTTAAGAGTTCATGCCAATATCCGCCGCCGCCGATTTCTTTTAAGCGTTCATCGTCCATTGTAAAACCTTTAATAATGTATTCTTTCAAACGCTGTGTCGCCCAAATTCTGAATTGCGTCGCTATTCGGGATTTTATCCGATACCCTAAAGAAATGATTAAATCAAGATTATAAAATGGCAATTCTCGTTCAACATTTCTATTGCCTTCAATTTGAACTTGTCGGAATTTCCGACAGGTTGCCGCTTCTTCTAATTCGCCTTCTTCAAAAATGTGCTTGATATGTTCAACTACATTAGTACGAGAAGATTGAAAAAGATCCGCCATTTGCTGTTGTGATAGCCAGACATTTTCGTCTTCCAAACGGACATTCAAAGAGATATTATTTTCTTTGTTTTGATAAATTATTATTTCGCCTATGCTATCCATATTATTTACCTGTCATCTTCAAATTACCCAAGTTTTTATGGGCTTATAGTACCCTAACAAAATACTACACAAACGTAAAGATATTGTCAAGTCAAAATTTTTACATACTAATTAATTTTACTATTAAGGAAATGAGGGAATATCGGTTCTTCTGCTTGTGCTTATTATCATGGTTGATTACTATAATACACTATTTTTTTCCACGCTTTCCTTCAATTTTCTTTATTTCCCTATCAAAATCGGATTCAAACAGGCGGTCTTGAATAATGCGATATTTTTCAAATTCGCTTTCGGCGAATTCTTTTGCAAGCTGGGCGCTTATCTTTCCTGAATCTTGAAGTATCGATCTATCATCGGCTTCGAGAAAACGGTCGAGGCGTTTGCTCCAATCTTCCATTGTCATGGGGATATGCTTTTTTGCCCTACCCTCCGCCAAATCAAGGTACGCATTGACAATACGCCCCAAAGATTCCGGTTCTGCCTCTGTCAGATAATTTTTCGCAACAGCAACATCTGTTTTAACAATTTTACCTTGAGGACTGTTTTCCCATGCGGTCAATCCCATGTGCTCTTTGGCGGAATCGGCGCGCTCGTAAATCACCTCTGCGGCGGTGTGTCCGTGAATTGCATAGTGCAGTTTGTTTTGAACTTTTGCGAAAAACTCCTTTGTTATAGGAGCGTTTTTGTTGTAGTCCATCGCTGTGGCGTAGATGTCAGTTATTTTTTGGTAAAAGCGGCGCTCGCTTAGGCGGATTTCCCGAATTTCCGCAAGAAGGTGTTCGAAATAGTCTTCGTCAAGAAAAGCGGCGCACTACTCCAGCTAAAGCTGTCGTGCATTTTTCATCTCAATAACTTTTACTTAGCGCCACGCCGTGTTAATTTATTCATCTACACAGCTTTCCGCTGTGCATTGCATGGCGGGTTTTCCATGCGTTTTTTGTCTATGACGTAACCTCGCAACGCATAATCTCTAAGAACCGCCGTAGCCCATTGCCTAAAAGCGGTTGCCCGCTTGGTATTAATACGGTAGCCTACGGCGATTATGGCGTCGAGGTTGTAATGTTTGGTATGGTAATTTTTGCCATCGGCGGCAGTTACCGAGAAATCCTCAGTAACTGAAAATTCGTCCATTTCCCCTTCGGCGAATATATTTTTCAAGTGCAAAGAAATATTATCGGCGGAACATTCAAACAAAACTGCCATAAGTTTTTGGCTGAGCCAGATTTTTCCGTCTTGTACACGGACTTCTATGCCGTTTTCTCCTACTTGCTTGGTGAAAATGAGGAATTCGGCTGTGCTGTTACGGATTTGTAGGGGTTTAGGTGGCATAGCGACTCCATAATTTTATTTGTATCTCCGCAAACACATGAAGATATAATAGGTTACTTATTTGTTTTATATTTATCAGTAAACGAATCCATTTTAATATCATAATCATAATTTTGATATATTAGTATACAACTTTTTCAAGTGTTCATTAGACATATCTAGTATTGGCTCATACATAAATGAATTTATATGTATGTTTTCCGGTGTCATCAAATTTACCTTATCCATTAATTGTATTACATCTTGTTCATTTGGAAACATATCTTTAAATTTTCCCACAAGCTTATAAGTTTGATTTTCTTTCATTCCAGAAGTAAATAATTTATCATTAATTTTTGTAATTAAATATTTTTCTGCCTTCAATCTGATAGCCATAGACAAAATAATTTTATCTTCAAGCTCCATTTTTTCAGATGTATCACTATTAATAGCATTTGCTAAATCATAAATTCTTTTTTCTACAATTTCTTGTGTATTGAAATTTTGACTGGCCGGTATATTAATAATTTTTTTAAAAATATCTTCTAAATCTTTTATTGTTATTATTGATGTTTTATCTTTTTGATGTAATAAACAAGTCAAATTTTCAAAAACATCATCCTTTCCACAATACTCAGCTAAATTACGTACAAAAGGAATGGCGGCTATTTGATATTTGGGATCTGTAAAGTCTTTCCATGTATTAAATGGATTTCTTTGATATTTTTCTTCCTCCAATCTTATTTCATTAGTATATTTTACCGCACAATATCTGTTACTTCTTAAAATACCTAGTCGACTACTAACATTTCTGTGAAAATCAAAATTGTGCGTTAATATTATTAATGTAAATCCATCAATTTTAGCAATATCTTTTAGATATTCAATTATTGCATATTTGTTTTTATAATCAAAAGAATCTGCAATATCATCTATAATGAATAAAGTTTTTTGATTGGCTGAATTACGTGCCTTTATTTCAAATAAAATATTCAAAATATATAATGCTCGTTTTTCTCCTTGACTTAAAACATTTAACAATGTTTCTCTATCTACTTGTTTCCTTTTTTCTCCATCTATAAATTCAAAATTTATACTTGGAACTTGATCGGCTAATATTACGTCCGATTGATTCATCATTTTTAGTTTAAAGGGAACTGAATATCTTTCATTGAATTCATCTATTACTTCTTGCCATTTCGTACTTTGTTTTTCGGCTTCGTCTACAATCTTTTGTATTTTTTCTTTACTTTCTTCATATAACGCTAAAATACTTTCATATTCTACTTTAATTAATGATAAATACGCAATCCAAAGTTTTTCCTTAAAGGCTAATGGTTCCTTAAGTTCTGGAATTATGTCCTTATGAGTCTCTATATATTCACGAAAATCTTTATTTCCTTGATTTTTTGCCAATGTTTTATCAAGTTTCTCGAATGCAATTTGCAACTCTTGATTATTGATTATACTTTCTTTTTCCTTTGTAATCGCTTCTTCCAATTCATTTTCATTTGAGATTCTTTTATCAATATTATTAATTTTAATATTTACAGAATGATTTGCTTTAAACCAGCCATTCTCCTTTAGACGTTTTGCGATATCAGCAGCATTATTATGATTAAAAACTCCTTTTTTAAAAAACGTTGAAGAATCTAATAATTTATCATATGTTGCTATATATTCTGACAAATCATTAATAATATTTTGGTCTTTTAATAAATCAACGGTCTTTTCATTATATATATTTTTATATTGGATCAATTCAATTCCTTTTGGATTCTTTGCATAATCATTAATTTCATCTTTTATACGTTTTAATGCTGTAAAGAAATCTTTTTTATTTGTAATATCCTGTGATAAATTTTCTTCAATCTCTTGTTCATTTTTTAATCCTGATGTTTTTTTTAGGTGTTTTAATAAATCATTTTTTTTCTCGTTTATATTTTTATAAATATCTTCATATTCTTTACGAAGTTCTTTATTTACTAACAAAGTAGATACTTTATCAGACGAATATTCTGCAATATATGGTTCAATAACAAAAATATCATTAGAAGTTAATACGGTATTTGTATCAATAATTATTTCACGTATTGTTTTTCGATCACTATATATTCTATCGGTCGTTTCCTTCCCATCAAAAACATCTTTAAAAGTATTTGCAAATGAAGTTTTCATAACACCATTTGGTGCATAAACAGAAACAACATTTTTTTCAGAGAAATCAAATTCGGTGCTTAATTTTCTGATACCATAACAGTTTTCTAACTTAATTTTAAGTTTTTTCACTATGTAATTATCTCCTTATTTTATATTATGGTATTTTGAAAATTCCATCAACAGGTAACCTTTTATACTTTATCTCCATATTAATCCTTTTAATATACTATACAAACATTAAGATATTGTCAAGTGTATTTTTACTAAATTTATACTTTTTTGGAATCATTTTCCCAGACACTCTTCCTCGATCACGATCTTAATTTTTTCCTCGTATAAAATCATATATTCCCGGAATTCTATAATATAAATAATCTATTAAAGTCTTATTCTTTTAGCGGTTCCTTCCAGGAAAATTGATTTGAGAAAATTTACCAATTTAACAACATCAGATGATTGGTAATACGGATAACCTTTCAACCATTTTTCAATGTACAAAGGAGAGTATCCAACAATAGGCTTAAATATTATAGGATCAATATTTTTTATATTTGGAATAAACAAACAATAACCACAATAACTCCCATAAATAGCAAACCGCAATATTTGTAATGGCGCAGGAATGTTAATTAAAGATGAACTAATAAATGAGAATTTGAATGAAATTTTATCATATAAAGAATCATATCCAAAATAGTCATCAATACTAACATCTCTTTATTTTATAAAATATCTTTGTCAATCAATACGCTCTTAATCATTGCCGAGTATTCCTTATCTTTGTTTGATTCAGTTTTTAGTTCATTAATTATCTGATTACGTAAATAGTCGTTTGACGTATGGTCAGCGGCATTGATTAAAAATTTTATTTTATCATATCTTTCTTTTCGTCTCTCAACCAAGCCTGCCCTATTTAACTGTAATTCATTTATTGTATATTCACTTCGCTCTGAACTTCCTATTGAATACACATAAAAATCCATAAACACAATATAGTTCTCTGGTTTTTCACTATACGGATTTATAAAAGGCGTAGTTTCGTCATACTTTTCCCATTTGTTTGTATTACAAACCTGACAACTAAAGCCAAGATTATCCCATACAAATTCAAGTTCAGGAAATTTCTTTTTTGGTTTTATATGTTCTACATGGGCATAACTAATATGTTCAATTTTACTTTCACAGTACATACATTTTCCAGCAGTTGATTTTCTCAACGCTTCTTTATTTTCCAGATCTTTATAATTTTTATTTACAAGAGCTTTAGGGTTAGGACATTCTGGTCTTATCAAGACTATCATCATTTAGTCTCCAGAATTTTTGCCGCAGAATCTGGAAAATATTCTTCTAATCCAGCATTTACCAACTCTTCTTTAAACGCCTTAATAGAAATATTATCCGGTTCACGGTTAAGGTATTTATTTAGGATGTTAGTTAAACTCCGTTCCGCCCAAATCGGCATTGCTGTTGGTACACCTAAATATTCGTTCAGTACTTCGTTTTGCGATTTTACCCGAGAAATACTATAAGGTGCTTCTTTTCCCAAATCAAAAACAATAATATCCTTTGTTGACATAAGTACAAATGGAGAATGGGTAGTAACAATAAATTGCACTTTGGGGAACGATTCAATTAAAAATGGCAATATTAAACGCTGTAACGAAATATGCAGATGTGAATCAATCTCATCAATAAAAACAACGCCTTCCAATGCGGTTGGATTTATACTAAAATATTCTGTACGCATAATTAATTCCGCGTAAATATCGAGAATTGCATTATAGCCAGAAGAAAGAGTTTGAAATGTAAATGAGGGCTTACCTTCTTGACAAATAGAAAATTTATTATTTTGGGTATTAAAATGTAGTTTTATAGAATTATCTTCAAATAAATATATTAAATTATTTTCAAATTCTGTAAACCATATACCGATTTTATCTGCAAGCTCTTTATTTTTATCTTCAGTTAATGCAAGAGAATATCTTATCTTCATATTTAATAAATGTTGTTCTAATCTTTTTCCAACATTCCAATCATATCCTATCTCTTGAGTTTCCTGTTTTTCATCATGAAGGCTTTGTGGTATATTTGCTTCACGTATATCCGCAAGACGTCTGTCTTCAAAGTAACGAAGCACCGCTTGATTTTTTTCACATTTATTAGAAAATTGTTTATTTTCGGGAATTATTACTTTTAGTCTACTTTCAATACTTTCTATTAATAATTCTATTTCTTTTATTTTTTTGACATCATATTCATAAAACATTGAATATTTATCTTTACCAATAAGCCCTCTCTTTATTTCTTCTAATTCTTTTTTTAGTTTATCTAAATTATTTTCTTTGCTAAAAAGATAATTACATACAAGCAAGAAAACGCCGTGAAGAAGCGAAGTTTTTCCGGAACCATTCACACCGGTAATAATGAGACTTTTCCCATTAAGCGGAATATCAATCATTTTATTGGTATGCGGAATCATACCGGTAATACGCTCTATGTATCCTGTCATTTTTATTCTCCTGTCCCTAATTTTTCACCATATTCTTCATCGTTTGCCATAAATAATATCCTTTATAAAATTATCTTTTTGATTTGGTTGATTTCTTTAATACCTTTTACTATCATTTGGGAATTTTTCAGAAGAGCTGTTACAATAACCGCATTGCCGATAAGTCTTTCTGTCGCTCTTACGCTCATTTTTGCTCATGAATTATATTACCATTTATTTATAGTAATGGAAAGATGTAAGTCATAGCTGTTCTAACGATAGTTACTGCCGTAAACTGTTATATAAGACATCGCCCATTGCTTTCATTACTTTATCAAAATATTCCTTATTTTCAAAAAGTTTTGTAAAGGCATCGGTTTGTTCGTTGTAACATTCTTCGGCTGTGTTTTTGAAGGTTTTGGGGAATATACTTTCGGTAAACATTTCGGCGGTGTTGTTCTTTGCTTGTTTTTTAAGCTGTTTGTTATCGGAAGCATTGATTTTATTGTAAATTGTTTCTACAATTACACGGTCGTTTTCATCAAATTTGCCCTCAAACATTATGTTTATTTTTGCGATTATGTTATCAAGTAAATCTACTTTCTGATTAAGAGATGAAGATATTTTGCCTTTTTGGGGTTTTAGAATATTGTCTTTATTATCAGGAGTTTTTTTAAGTTCTATGCTTCCTGAAAAAGTCTCTTTAAGATTAGTAAATTCAAGTTTGATTTTGTCATCAATGTTTATTGTTTCAGATTTTCTGCGGGGAAGAAGTTTAGCCAAATATTCTGTAAATAAATAGGTTTTATGCAGTTCCTTGTCAAATAATCTGACTATTTGCGTTATGTAGGAATAGTATCTGTTGAATGTTTTTACAAGGTCTTTGTATATCATTTTTTGCTCTTCAGATAAATCATTAAACTTGTCAACTACAGGTTTGAAAAGAGCGGTCATCTTGCCGAGGTCGGTTGCTGTCTGTTCGCCGGATTTTGAATAAATTTTTATAAACTTTTCTATATCATCATTATTAAAAAAACAGTAAGCATTAATTTTATTCAGAATATCGTAAACATAATTTACTTTAAATTCACCTGCAAGGAGGGTGTTTTCATAATAAGGTTGGAAAGCTTTCTGAATTTCTTCCCATGTATTTTCAAAATCCATAATAAAGGTATCGACTTTACCGCGACAGGTTCGATTTAACCTTGAAAAGGTCTGAACTGCCTTTACATTGGCAAGAGGTTTTAAAACAAACATTGTGTGCAGTCTGGATTCAGAAAAGCCTGTCTGGTATTTATCGGCAACAATAAGAGTATTAAATTCACCGCCGGCAAAATATTCGGGAAGTTGAGCTTCGCTGATACGTTTACCATCTGTCGTTTTGTTCATGTTGTTTTCGGTGTATTCAGTTTTACCAATCGTTATTTTACCTGAAAATGCGACTAAGGCGTTTACATCTGTATATTTCATTTTACTTATATATTTTATTACTGCCTGATAAAACTTGATGGCATAAAGACGTGATTTGCAAATTACCATAGCTTTAGCCTTGCCATCAATTTTTGTTAAGGTTAATTCCTTGAATTTTTCTACAATAACTTTTACCCTATCCATAATGGATTTATCGTGGTTTTCATAATATTGTAAAATTGCTTTTGTAGCAGGGGTTTCCTTGTATTCTTTGTTTTCGGACGTTGCCTTTAAAATTTTGAAATAGTGGTCAACAGTCGTATAGTTTTTTAAAACATCAAGTATAAAACCTTCCTCGATGGCTTGCCTCATTGAATATGTATGATAGGCTTTTTTAGTTTTTCCATCGGGGGATTTTTCGCCAAAGAGGTCTAATGTCTTAGGCTTGGGCGTTGCGGTAAAGGCAAAGAAAGAAAGATTTTTGTGAGTTCCCTGCGCCAAAATTTCTTTTACTATAATGTCTTCGCTGTCAACTTCATCGTCTTCGACTTCCTCGTATTCTTCAAGAGCTTCGGTAGTATCGGCAAGGGCAGCTTTTAGTTTTTTTGCGGAATTACCAGTCTGGCTTGAATGAGCCTCGTCAACGATGATGGCGAAATTTTTTCCTTTTGTGTTATCAACTTGCTCGTAAATAACAGGGAATTTTTGAAGGGTTGTTATTATGATTTTCTTACCGTCGTTTATGGCGTTTTTCAAATCCTGAGATGTTTTTTTGTCGTCAATAGCTTCCACTACTCCGGGAACATGGTCAAATCCGCTTATGGTGTCTTGTAATTGTCTGTCAAGTACACGGCGGTCTGTTACGACAATTACACTGGAAAATATCAGTTCATTGTTCTTGTTGAAAATGGACTGCAATTTATGAGCAAGCCACGCAATACTGTTTGACTTGCCGGAACCTGCGCTGTGTTGAATAAGATAGTTTTTTCCGCTTCCATGTTCTGTAACATCGGCAACAATTTTTTCAACTACGTCAATCTGGTGATATCGAGGGAAAATTATCTTTTTTGTTTTTTGTTTGATTTTTTTGCCGTTTATGATTTCAGTTTTTTCTTCTATTTGTAAACTTATATAGCGTTGAAGAATACGCATGAGCATATCACGCTGTAAAACTTTTTCCCATAAATAAGTGGTAACATATCCTGTATCAGTTTCGGGGTTACCGGCTCCGCCGACTTCGCCTGCGCCATTGCTGCCCTGATTGAACGGAAGAAAATAAGTTTTACCGTTATCGAGTTTGGTAGTCATGTAGGCTTCATAAAGGTCAACGGCAAAATAGACTAAAAAACGCTTGTTGAAACCAAAGCAATTTTCTTTTGAGGAACGATCTTCCTTATACTGCAACTTTGAATTTTCTACCGTCTGCCCTTTTAACTGATTTTTAAGTTCAAGAGCGACGATAGGAATACCGTTAAGGCTTAACACCATGTCTATACTGTTGTTGTTTTCAGTGCTGTAGTGAAACTGTCTTGTACAAGTTAGAATGTTTTTGTTATATAAATCGGTAAGTTCTGGATTTAGAGCCGATGTGGGGGCAAAATACGCAAGGGAAAAAGTAACGCCTCTGTCCTTTATACCTCGGCGGAGTGTAAAAATCAGCCCGTTTTCATTTACACATTCATTAAAACGGCGATAAAGGGATTGTTCAACATCACTGTTGTAAATAGCCTCATACCGCTTCCATGCTTTTGGCTGTGTTGCTTTTATGAAGTCAACCATTACTGTAATGTTTACTGCTTTTGACCTGTCATAATTTGATTGGTCGCCTTTGATATAACCACCAGCAGAACTTAATAAAAAAGTTTCTATGTCCTGTTCAAAGCGTTTTTCGGTTGTGTCTATACTCATTCATATACCTCCTTTGGCGGTTCTTTTTTACCGGTAACATATTCATAAATCAAAGACTTTTTGTATTCTTTTAGTTCGGTGATTTTTTGTCGTTTGAGAGATATGAGGTTGTCTACTTGGTTTGTTTTTTTATCAAGATATTCTGCGATTGCTTGTTGTTCAGCAAAAGGTGGAACAGTTATATAAATACGTTTCATTTCACTCCACTTTGTTGACCATAAATCATCAACAATACCATTACCCCATTTATAAAATTCATCGGAAAAACCAGTAGATTTAAACAAGTATCTATAATAATTATTACAAGCATCTTTCAATGGTTTAAGAACAATGTTAATAAGTGATACAGAACCATCTAATTCACTAATGCCACAAGCACCCCTACGGTCGGCACGACTATTTATTACAAAGTCATTTTTTAATACAAGCTTTCTATTATCACCATCATCAGTTTTTGCAGCATTTTCAAGTTGGGGAACAACCCCCATATATCCTACTGAGAGAGGCGGATAATCAATGTCGCTTACTTTTGTATTACGCATTTGATATATTGTTCCTATACGTATTATTTCCCAATTTTGAGGAATTTTACCTAGCCATTCTACACCGCTGTCTTTAAGAATGGCATTTGATATGCCTTTAGTTATGGTATTTTGAATGATTGATTTTTTGTATTCATTTAGTTCAGCAATACTTTTTTCTTCCAATGCAATAATTGTGTCAATTTTGTTACACTTGTTTAATAAAAATTCTGCTATGGCTACTTGTTCATGAAGATGTGGCACAAATACTTCCAAATCATAAACTTCATTTCTATTTAAGCCAGGTTTAATGCCTTTTGCTAAATTAGGCAGGTCAAGAATACCTAATAAATAAAATAGAAAAAACAAATTATATTTCTTTTCATCAAATGTAATAAAATAAGTTACATCAAGAGGCCAAAATTTATCTTCAGTTAAATTAATTTCTCCTGCTGAACCTTTTCTGCCAACAACTATGCTTTTTTTATCACAATAATATTCATTGCTTTTACCTTTCAAACCATTTGCACCATAAACTGGAAAATTACCATCAATAATTCTTTTTTCATCAGGTAAAGGTTTACCATATTCTAATTTAAGAATTGCTCCTACTTTATGTTTTTCCCTATTTAGCCTATCTCTCATTAGTTAAATAACTCCTTCATCAGAGCGTTTTCATGTATTTCGAGTTCCTTTATTTTGTTGTAAATTGTCTCTATTTCCTGTGGTGGTTTATATTTATAAAACAGACGTGTAAATGGTATATCATATCCAGTTTTTGTTTTGTTAATATCAATGTATGCAAGTTTGTTATATGGCAAAACATTTTCTGACATGTAATCTTCAAAATTAATATTTGAAGGAATATTTTCTGTATCTCGTTTTGAAGTATCAGGCTGTCGTTTACCTTTCTTATCTAATATAAATTTCCCTTTTTTATCAGTTAAAGGAGTTTCTACCGTTACCTTAAAATATTTAAAATAATCATTATTAAAAACTTTACTCTCAATAACTTTGCCATTAAAATTGTACTCTTTAGTTTTAAAATCGGCATATACTTTAACGATATTTGCTACACATTTATCGTCAAAATCGTTTCTTTTGTTTCCCAGTGATTTACGCCGTTTCTCATACATTTCTTTAGCATCAATAAGTTGTATTTTTTCTATTCTTTTTTTATCTTTCTGTTTGGTAACAAGCCAAATGTAAGTTGTTATTCCTGTGTTGTAAAACATATCATTCGGTAATTGAACTATTGCCTCTAACCAGTCATTTTCTATAAGGTAACGGCGAATTTCAGATTGACCGCTTCCGGCATCGCCGCTTTGAAGCGGACTGCCGTTTTGAATGATTGCCATTCTACCATTGTCTTTTAGTTTCGCTACGCCGTTCATCATAAAAAGCATTTGACCATCGCTTACACCCGGCAAACCTGGAGCGAACCTGCCGTTTTCTCCCTTTGCGTGTTCAGCCTTAACCGCCGCTTCCTCTTTTTTCCAGTCAATGCCAAACGGCGGATTTGAAATAATGTAATCGAATGTATATCCCGAGAACTGATCATCATCAAGAGTATCGCCATATTTCATATTGTTAGCGTCTCCGCCGCGAATGAGCATATCGCTTTTGGCAATCGCAAAAGTTTCATCGTTGAATTCCTGTCCAAAACAGGTAACTTCGGCTTTTGGATTTATCATATTTATACGTTCAGTCAAACAACCGAGCATTTGAGAAGTGCCCATTGCCATATCGTAAACGGTTTTTGTTATTACTTCGCCTTTTAGGTCTTCTTCGTCTCCTTCAATCAAGAGGTCGGTCATCAAGTAAACAATATCTCTTGCCGTGAAGTGTGCTCCCGCTTCTTCGTTATAACTCTCTGAAAACTTTTTTATTAGGTGTTCAAAAATCAAGCCCATTTCCGCTGATGAAATAGAATCCGCACCGAGGTATGCTTTTTGACTGCAAAATTCCTGTATGACGATAAAAAGAGCGTTGCCCTTTGCAAGTTTTGCTATTTGTTCGTCAAACTTAAAGTACTCAATTATGTCCTGCACATTTTGCGAAAACGAATTTATATATGAGCGGAGGTTTGCTTCTATGTTTTCGGGGTCGTTAAGAAGTTCGTTAAAAGAAAAGGGACTTGTATTGTAAAAACTGTAGCCGGAGGCTTTGGTTAAAAAAGTGTCTTTGACTTCCAGTTTTTTGTGTTTCTCGTATGCTTCTTGGACTTTTTTTCGGGTTGGAAGAAGTGTGTCGCTGAACCGTTTTATGACGGTAAAGGGAAGTATGACTTTGCCGTATTCATGGGGTTTGTAAAGACCTACCAGTTTATTGGCTATGCTCCAGATTAGGTCGGCTCTGACTTCGCTATTGTTTGAGCTTATGGGCTTATTGTGCGTTGATGCTGGCTTTTCTTTGGCGGCGGGTTTCTTGGCAGGGGATTTTGGGGTGTTTTTTGTTAACTTTGCTCTTTTCAAAAATAATAAGCCTTATATTAATATTAACCCAAAAGTGTACTATTATTAGTACTATAGTTTATTAATAATAAATCGTCAAGTATCAATATTGATATACCATGTATTAATGGAAAATAATGCAAAAATTGAACAATTAAGAGGTTATTTATCTGCCAATATCAAAGCTAGAAGAGAAGCGTTAAATATAAGCCAGGAAAAACTGGCAGAACTTGCCGACGTATCAGTTCAAACGATAAAAAGCATAGAGAGTCACAGAACATGGGTAAGCGATAAAATGCTTATAAATTTAGCCGAAATTTTGGGCGTTGCGGCTTTTCAATTATTGGTTCCTTCCAGCAACAAATCAATATCCGAAAATTATGGACTGGTCTCCAGCGTTCTTAAAAACTTAAAACAAAATATTCAAGACGATATAAACAATCGCTTTAATGGGTTGGAAACATCCGTTTAAAGACTAAAAAATCGCTCTTACTCTTTTACCTCTCAATCCTATACGCAACATCATACCCAAAACTCCCCGAATAAATCTTATCCCCATCAATTCTAAAAGCGACATTGTAACCAAATGAGCCTGAGTAAATTTTATTTCCGTCAATACGGTAAGCGACATCATACCCGAATGAACCCGAGTAAATTTTATTCCCATCAATACGATAAGCAATATCATAACCAAAAGAACCGGAATAAACTTTGTTGCCTTCAACACGATATGCGACACTGTAGCCGAAACTGTCGGAATAGATTTTAGTGATGTTATCTGTTTCTTTACCGTCAGCCGTTTCACAGCTTATGAATAAAAATATTATCAGTAGAATTAAAGAATATCTTCTCAATTTATTGCCTCTACTCCATCACTCCAAAATACATTTACCCTTCATTACCAATTTTCCAATTTTAATCATTCAATTTTTTCATAATGTTTTATATTATTAGATATTAAAATTCCATTGTTTTTCATTACAATAGCGGCAATTATTATATCTGCGTCTCCTATAGATTTTCCGAGCTTTCGTAAATTAGCATATAAATCTGATGCGATATTTATTACATCATTATCTATGGTAAAAATTAATATATTTTCCAAGAATTCTTCAAACTGATTTTCTTTTTTCTGATTATCTTTCCATCTAAAACCTTTCAATATTTCATAGATATTTATTACTGTGGTACAAATATATTCATTCCTATCAATTATTTCTAATATTTTTTCCTTAACCTTAATATTCGCATTCAAAAAATATGAAATAATATCGGCATCAAGAAAGATCATAATTCTTCTCTGCCTTTTGAAAAATTAAATCGTTCCTCAATGATTTCATTTATATTTTTTACATCGTCATCATTCCATGTGCTAAAATGTTTTAATATTTTTTGGCGTCTTGAGTCTTTTGTATTAATAGGCTTGGTAAAAGTTATTACTACTTCATATTTGCCTTCAACCGGAATCGGTTCTGTCGGCTTAAAAAAATTACCGTCATAAATAGCGTTTATTACCTGCATATTATAGCCTTCTCTTGTTTATTATAAATTGTTCATCTTAAAACTTCAAGCATTATTATCACGAAACTCCCCCCTACCCCATCATCCCAAACCCCAAAACAATAAGCAACTGCGCCGCAATATACGTAAACATCACAGGTACGTTAAGCGCCTTCTTGCGGAATGTAGCCAGCGCTAACATGGAATCTGACGCAACAAAGAAAATGCTTCCTACAAATACAAACGCGCCTAACTTTGACCAGTGCGCAAGGAAAAATTGTAACGCGAAAATTGCCATCGTCAGAAGGATTGTCTCATAGGCTATTACAGGGATTTTCATTTCTTTTGTTGGTTGAATAAATTTAAATATAATTATTCCGTAACAGATGGCGACAAGAATACTGATAACTAAGACAATAATGTGAAACGGTTGGGCGTGATTAAACATCGTTATTATGTAAAAAATATGTCCAAGTAAAAAACTTGCAAGTCCTAAACGAAAACATAATAGGTTGGATATTTTTAACAGGAATACGTCGCCAAGCCAGCCGAAAACAAGAGCCAGAATTATCGGTAAAAGAATTATGTCCGCGCCGGAAATATATACTGCCAGAATAAGCGGGACAAGACAGGCTTTCAATATATATTGAAGAATACTGTCTTTAAAAAATAATGTTATAAGATAAACAATAGATACAACCCCAAGAATTACTAAAAAAATAAGTTTTAAATCCATAAAATAACGCTCCTTTCTTGCTTTAAATGCTTTTTTTCTTATTTTAATCAAAAAACATGATAAAAAGCAAGAAATTTATCTAAAAACATGTTGCTTTTTTATTTTCTGTTGGTTATAGTTATGTTAACGAACGGTCGGTAACATGAGGTTAAATTGACAAAGACGGAAATTGAGGATGCGGCGTTCCGCGTTTGGGGGCGCAACTTTTACAGAAAAACCAGTCTCTCCCAGCTTGCTAAGGAATTGGGTGTAAGCAAGCCGGCATTGTACCGCCATTTTATTTGCAAACAAGCTCTTACCTCCGCCATGACGGAACGGTTTTTAGACGATTTTGCCGATTCTATCCGTACGGATTTTGTAAACGCTCCTCAAACAAACGACGTTGACGGCGGCATTAATTTAATCGTTCAAAGTATTGTCAACTACTTCGCCCGTAATGTATATTCTCTCATTTATTCCGTAACTAATATTTACGATCAGAATATCGAAGTTTATTCCATATCAGAAAAACTTAAATCACGAAATGTGGACATTAGCACGCTGGAACACATTATCGAGAAAAAATACAAGTGCGATCAAAAAGTAATTCAGCTTGTTTTTTCCACCCTTACTTTTTTAATGGTGAATTTTCATAAAATAAAAAATACAACAGAAAATCCGCCTGCAGGCGAAGATATAACAAATATAACTGATTTAATAAACAAAACCATTAAAAACGGTCTTAATATGCAAACGCAAAATGTTTCATTAGACTTTGAGGCTCTGGAAAACAAAATTGATAATATGACGCTTAACGCTGAACCGGAGCCGTTTTTTAAAGCTGTAGCCGAAGCTGTAGCGCAGGCGGGTCCGTGGGACGTGTCAATGGAAATGGTCGCAAAAAAGCTGGGGCGTTCAAAGAGCAGTTTATACGGTCATTTTAAAAATAAGAAAGATATGCTTCGCCGTCTTTTTGTAAACGAATTCAAACGCATTATAGATTATGCCCGCAAGGGAATAAGTTTATCCGAAAAACCCGAAGAACAGTTATATCTTGGGATTTTTTCAATCGTTGTTTATCTTCGTTTAAGACCGGAAATTCTTGTATCTCTGCACTGGTTCAGGGCAAGCAAGCTCGATCTCGGCAAACCGGATAAAGACATTGATATTTTCAGACTATTTGAATATGTTAATATCGATTCTATTCGCAATGCTACGGATGACGACAAACAGCGTATTTCCCACTGGATTTTTTTTCTGCTGATAACTATTTTAATGCACCCTACTCCCGTATTACATGTAAAACAAAAGAAAATGATTAAAATTGATAATTTAAAAGTGCAAAATAATGATATTAGATTGTTATATAAATTTATTACTCAAGGGCTTGGAGGTTTTACACAATGAGAAAAAAACGGTATGCAGGCGGAGCAAAGTATCCGCTCTGTCTGGCAATGCTTCTGTTGTTATGCGCAAGTTTACAGGCGCAGGAGACGGAAAAAGCGCCTGTGCGGGTATCTCTTAACGAGGCTGTTAATCTTGCGATTAAAAACAACCTGAGTCTTGAGTCTTCGCGCACAAGTTTAGCGACAAAAAAACGCGCGTCCGATCTTTCATGGAATCAATTTATTCCAAATGTGACGGTAGCGGGAATTTTATCCAGAGATAATGAAACTAGTACGATTTCGGGAATGAAACCGATAGATTTAGCGCCCATATTTGGCGGTCCGCCGCTTAATTTACCTATACCGCCCGAATCATTATACGCGGTATACCCCTACTCTATCGACGCTCCTCAATGGCACATTGTCGGTAATATTCAAATGTCTCTTTCAATCAGCGCGGCAATGTTTGAGAACATGAAGCGGCTTCGTATTGACTACGAAGGCGGGCTTTTAAGTTATGATAAAGCAAAGCTACAGTTGGAGCGCGATGTACGCAAGGCGTATCATAATATTCTTCTGTTACAGGAAAATATCGCTCTTATGCGCGGCAGTTACGCAAATGTCGAGCGTCAGGTGCAAATGGCGCAGGCGAATTACAACGCCGGTCTCGCGCCGGAATTAACTTTGCTTCAAGCGCGGGTGGCCAGAGAAAATATGCGCCCTGTGATTGATCAAGTAGAAAACGGTATGAAACTTTCTCTGGCGCAATTTGCCATGTTTCTCGGCTTAAGCTACGATACCAATTTTGAACTTGAGCCGTTATCTGAAAATATCGGTTTTGTATCTCTTGATGTTATCGATACAATTTCCAAGGCGTCAAAAGAAAAACCGGATATTAAAGAATTAAGAAATACAATAATGATGTTACAGAGCGCGCGAAGGGCGCAAGTTTACGCCCTCACTCCAAGTTTAACTTTAGGCTGGAGTTCTTCTTCGGCGTTTATAAAAGATCCGTGGAAAGACGCGTGGTTCGATTCAGACGATGATTGGCGAAAATCAGGCTCTTTTTCTCTTACCTTCGCGCTGCGCCTGCACAGCTTAATTCCTTTTAGTACGGATTCTCAAGGTATAAAAAATCTTGACGATCAAATTAAAACCGCTACTATCGGTCTTGCGCAGCTGATAAACGGGACGGAAATCGAAGTATATAACACTGTTCTTTCTCTTGAAAAAACGCGTGCAAACACGAAGGCGCAGGAGGAGACAGTAAGTCTCGCTGAGCAATCGTTTCGCCTAACGGAAGAGGCGTACAGGGCGGGCTTGCAGGATTATTTCCAAGTTCAAAACGCGGAACAATCTTTACGACAAGCGAGGGTTCAACTGCTTGAGCAGCAATTTAATTATCTTAATGGTCTTATTGATCTTGAATATTCATTGGGAGTTCCGTTTGGAACTCTGTCAGAAAGGAGCAAAGAATGAAAGCAAACAAAATCTACAGCGTAATTCTGTTATTGATACTGGCGCTGTCCGTATTGGGTGGTTGTAAAGACAAGGAAAAAAAGGCTTTGGATAAGCCGAGAGAAGTGCCGGTGTTCGCCGTTAATACCACATTGGCGGTAAAAGGACAAATTCAGGATTACATAACATTTTCAGGCGATATTGTAGCCGGCTCTACAATCGACGTTTATCCCGAGGCTGCGGGAAAAGTGACGGATATTTTTGTCTCCGTCGGTCAAAGGGTAAGCAAGGGCAGTCAAATTGCGTCTGTCGATCCTTCCCGACCGGGAATGACATTCCGTCAAAACATAGCGACCGCCCCAATCAGCGGAACTGTCGTCATGATTCCCGCTCAAGTGGGAATGACTGTGAGTCAGGCGGTTCCTCTTGCGCGTATAGCTGGCGGCGGCGCGCTTGAAATTAAATTAAGTATAGCGGAACGATTTATCTCCAGAATGGCGATAAATCAATCCTGCGAAATTACGCTTGACGCGTGGCCCGGCGAAGTGTTCCGCGGAAGCATCAGCGAAATATCGCCTACTGTCGATATGGCGTCGCGCACAATGGAAATGCGCGTCAATGTCAGGGACACCAGTTCTAAATTAAAAGCCGGAATGTTCGCAAAAGTTCGCGTTATTACCGATAGAAAAGACAACATTGTAAAAATTCCCGCGGCGGCTGTAATCAGCAGGTTTGGGGAACAGTTTGTTTATGTAATAGCAAAAGATGAACAAGACAATGATATTGTAAGAAAGAGAATAATTGCGCCCGGCATTTTAATTGACAACGTAATGGAAATTCAAAAAGGATTGGAACCTTCTGAGGAAATAGTAATCAGAGGGCAGACGTTGTTAGACGACGGCTCAAGAGTAAATATTATTGAACGTCTTGCGCCGTTGGGAGAATAAATATGAGCATGGTAAAAACTGTCGTATCACGACCGACTACATTCTTAATCATTTTTGCCCTGCTTATAGGACTTGGTTTTTTCGCTATGGTAAACCTGCCAATCGATCTTTACCCGGAAATAAATCCTCCTATTTCAGCAGTGTTTACCACTTATACGGGCGCGGGACCTGAAGAAGTTGAACGCTCTATAACCCGTCCTTTGGAAGCGGCTCTTTCCAGCGCGTCCGGGCTTGAAAAATTAACTTCTATATCCAGCAAAGGCTCAAGTGTAGTAATTATGGAGTTTACCTACGGAACAGATATGTCGGACGCGATCAACTCCATCCGCGACCTGCTTGAACGTACCAGAAACTATATGCCCTCAGGCGCGGACACACCGATGATTTTTAAATTTGATCCGTCCATGATTCCAATCATGGGGCTTATGGTTACGTCAGATAAACGCACATCCGAAGAGTTACGCGAAATATCAGAAGACACAATAGTCCCTCGCATTGAGCAAACGCCCGGCGTCGCGACAGCTTCCGTAAACGGCGGCAGGCAAAAAATTATCAGGGTTGAAATTGCACAGAGCCGTCTTGAAGCCTACGGACTTACAATAACGCAAATTATGCAGATGCTCGCCGTACAAAATATACAGACAGCCGTCGGAACCATCACTGAAGGCGGACTTTCCTACATTCTTACAACAATGGGCGAATATACATCGTTAAACGAAATTAGGAACACTGTTATATCTTACAAGGGCGGCGGTTATTCAGGCGGACAGGTGGAAATGCCAAAGCAGATTTATTTGCGCGACCTTGCCAATGTATTTGAAGGTTACCGCGATGAAACCAGCCTTGTCTATGTAAACGGACAGGCGGCGGTAATGTTGATGGTACAAAAACAAAGCGGAAAAAATTCCGTGCAAACCGCAAAAGATTTACGCGCAAGACTGATAACTATAGGCAAGCAGCTTCCGCCCGATATTAAAATAACGGAAATTTTTAACACTACGGACATGGTGGAAAATTCTCTTAATCAGGTAACGTCAAGCGCGTTCACCGGAGCTTTGCTCGCGGTATTGATACTTTTTATTTTCCTGCGCTCGATAAAACCGACAATAATCATCGGAATAAGCATACCAGTATCCGTTATAATCACCATGATGTTAATGTATTTCTTCCATCTTACCCTCAACCTTATGACAATGGCGGGTCTTGTTCTTGGAATAGGTATGTTAGTTGACAACTCAATTGTTATTCTGGAAAATATTTACCATTACAGAGAAAAAGGCGCAAAGTTAAAAACAGCCGCGGTAATAGGCTCTTCGGAGATGATTGTCGCAATCACAGCTTCTACAATTACAACTATCTGCGTTTTCGCTCCGCTTGTCATGTTCAAGGGGCTTTTGGAAATGCCCGGCGAACTTTTTGCCGGTCTTGCGTTTACTGTTGTAATATCGCTTGGCATCTCTCTTTTTACCGCCGTTTTCCTTGTTCCAATACTTTCCAGCCATTATCTGCCGCTTGTTACGCGAAAACAAAAACCGTTAACCGGCGCACTGTCAAAAATTGACTCAAAGTTTGAACAATTTTTTACGTGGCTGGAAAAGAAATACCGCGGCGCGGTAAGAAAGGTGCTTAAACACAAATTAGTTGTTATCATTTTCCTGCTTGCGTTATTTATTGTAAGCATGGTGTTAATTCCAAAAATCGGCTGGGAATTTATGCCTCAGCAGGAAGAAGACAATGTAAATATATCGGCGACTTTGCCAATGGGGACGCCTCTGGCGGAAACAGAAGCGGTCTTAAAACAACTTGAACTTATTGTAAAAAGAGAAGTTAAAAGCTACGAAAGAATAGTTCTCAGCGCGGGCGGCAGTTCTATGATGGGTATGGGCGGAAACAACACCAATACAGGATCTCTGCGCATCAATCTGAAAAAATACAAGGAAAGGCTAGAGAGCGCTAACCAAATAAAAGATATTTTGCGTCCTTACTTTAACCAGTTTCCCGGTGTAATTTTCTCTTTCAGCGGCGGAATGCGCGGCGGGATGATGGGCGGCGGCAACGCGGTAGACATAGTCTTAAGAACGGACAATCTCGCGAAAGGCAAGGCTATCGGGGAGAGAATTTCCGCTTTGTTAAAAGAGAGACTTTCCGAGTATGTTACGGAACCGCAAGTTGATTTAAAAGACGGATTGCCGCAGTATGAAATTATTCTTGATCGCGAAAAAATGTACGCGCTTGGACTTAACACCAGCACAGTAGGCAATGAAATAAAAGCCGCGGTTGACGGCATTAGAGCGACCAGATACAAGTCAAGCGGCAAAGATTACGATGTAATATTAATTCTTGCGGAAGCGGATCGTAATACACTGCCCTCTCTTGATCAAATTTTTATCAACAGCCAGATGGCGGGAAGGGTTCCTCTTTCCAGTTTTGTTCATTACGAACAGGGAACAGGACCTTTAACAATCAACCGTGAAAATCAAAGCCGCGTTATTCACGTAACGGCGGGAGCAAGACCGGGCGTAAAAACAAATCTTATACAAGAACTTGTAGAAGACATTGTAAGAAGCGAGATTCCCATTGAAGACGACTTGATTATAGAATACGCGGGCGCAAATGCCGATATGATAAAATTATTCGGACGGTTTGTATTGATATGTATCGTAGCCGTCTTCCTTGTTTTCGGCGTTATGGCGAGTCTATTTGAATCATTCAGAGACCCGTTCATTATCGTCCTGACAATTCCGCTTTCCATGATTGGAATTGTGGCAATCTATCTTATAACCAACACAATCTTTAACGTACTAACAGCCGTCGGTCTTCTTGTATTGGTAGGAGTAATTGTAAATAACGGCATTGTATTAGTTGACTACACAAATCTTTTACGAAAGAGGGGTTACGAACTTGTCGAAGCTTGTATCGAAGCCGCCGGAAACAGACTCCGCCCGATATTAATGACAACGCTCACTACGGTATTGGGGCTTTTACCGATGGCATTCTTCCCCGGCGAGGGAACAGAAATTGTCGCTCCGATAGGTAAGACTGTTCTTGGCGGACTTTCATTCGGCACATTGATGACATTATTCCTGATGCCTGTAATTTATGCTGTTATAAATAAACATTCAGACAGACGAGCCGCGCGGGCGCAGGAAAAACGCGATAAAATAGCCGCGGGCGAGGGACGCTCAAAAATTAAAATATCCGCGCATGCCGATAAGGAGGGATTATGATTAGGGTAGAGATAATAGCAAATCGTTCTGTAGAGGAAAATATCCTTGAAGCCCTTGCCAAAGAAAGGGTCGCAAAATTTTACACAAAGATTCCCAATGTGCTGGGAGTCGGCGCCTGCGGTCCCCGTATGGGGGACGCTATCTGGCCTGAAGAAAATTTTGCGCTTATTGTTTGGTGCGAAAAAGACGAAGCGGAAGGCATAGAACGCGCTATTAAAAAAGTAAAAGAAAAGTTTCCGGGAGAGGGAATAAAGTTGTTTGGGGTTTAAGAGAAATGTGGCATTCCACGGGACGCTTCGACAAGCTCAGCGTCCCGCACATTGTCACAAAGAGAGATAGGGTTGCTTCCTGAGGTCGCTTAGCTTGTCGAAGCGTCCCGCACACTGTCACAAAGAGAGATAGGGTTGCTCCCTTGAGGTCGCTGAGCTTGTCGAAGCATCGAGGGGAGCATCTTTTATAACTATTTATAATATGTTTCCATTTTGTGTTGAAGATTCTGCCGTACATATTTTCGCACCTTTACGCTGACATCAGGGTCTGTTCTCTGGGAAAATAACAATACATAAACTTTTTTGTCGTTTTCGGTACGAGAACCAAAAACAATCGCTTCCACTTTAATAAGCATGGTATGCAGTCTAATCTGAATATCTTTGTATAAAGTATTTTTTATCAAAGCGGGATCACTTTCAAAAGTGCATGAAAACCCTACGACGCTTATATCTCTTATAACGCCGTTAACAAAGCTTCCGCTGCCTTGTGACATATTTATTGTAGCGGTTTCCTCGTTTTCTATTGAAGCGCGAAGATACTTTCTTCTGCCTTTTACATTCATACTTTCAAGAATTTTAATAATTTGCTGGACTGTCTTTTTCATATCAAATCTTATATTTACAAATCCGCATGTAACCTTTGGCTTTTTAACATATTTATCTTTAAGCGTTTCATCGGCGCTGGAAGAAAAGATACCTACTCTTACATCCGGCACGGCGGCGGATATCATGTCAATCCATTTTTCCGCTTCGGCTTTTTGCGTATCGTCAAGGTTGATATAAACGACAGAATCTATATATTTTTTTAAAACGCGGGTTAGATGAGCAAAATTTCTGACGGAATAGACTTCATATTCATGCTGTGATAATTCATCCATAATTTGATTTTGGATATTTACGGACGGATTAAGAAAAAATACCTTTTTACCTATAATTTCGGAATTTATAATTTCTTTTTTTTCTTCCGGCTTTGCTTCAGGTTGAGCGCCTTCTTCCTTCTGTTCCGAACCGGCTTCGGCTTGAGTGTTTTCTTCTTTTTGTTCCGGTTCCGGTTCCGGTTTTACTTTTTTATCGCTCATAAAACCAGTATAAATTAAAACAAAAAAATATACAAGGCATTAACGAATGCCTACCAGTTCCATTTCAAAAACCAAAAAGCTGTTTGCGGGAATTACGCCCGCGACCGCCCTGTCTCCGTAAGCAAGTTCAGGCGGAATAATAACAATCCGCTTTTCGCCGACTTGCATATCAAGGACAGTTTCGTCCCACCCGGGAATAACTCTGCCTGTTCCAACGGCAAATTCCAAGGGTTGACCTCTTAAAGAAGAAGCGTCAAAAACAGTCCCGTTAAGCAATTTGCCCGTATAATGAACCCTTACCGTTTTGCCGCGAGCCGGCTTTTCGCCTGTTCCCTGTTTTTGAATAATGTAATAAACGCCCGACTTTGTTTGCTGAGCGGTGGGATAATCGGCTTTTATTTTGGCAATATCTTTTTGGCGCTGTCCCTGCATTTTGCTCTCTTCCGCTGATTTTATTTGCTTAAGCAATCTGTCAAAATTTTCCTGATCGGCTTTAAACGCGTTTGCGTCCGCGCCGTTGCGTATTATAGTAATTTTTTGAATACGGTCGCCCTGCTTGGTTGTGTTTACTATATTCTGCCCCTGAACGACATAACCAAAAACCGTATGTCTTCCGTCCAAATGAGGAGTGGGAACTATCGTGATAAAAAACTGACTGCCGTTTGTTCCCGGACCCGCGTTTGCCATGCTTAAAACGCCGGGTTTGTCATGTTTTAAAGCCGGAACTATTTCATCGGGGAATTCATAACCGGGACCGCCCCTGCCGTTTCCCTGCGGGTCGCCGCCCTGTATCATAAAATCCTGTTCGTCTCCGTTTGCCTTTGAAATAACGCGATGAAAAGTAAGACCGTCATAAAAACGCTTGCCTTTCAGGTTAGCCATTTTACCTTCCGCTAAAGCGACAAAATTACAAACAGTAAGCGGCGTGCGTTGATATTCAAGTTTCACAATGATGTCTCCGCGGTTGGTTGTAATTTGCGCAAAAAGCCCGTCGCCCAGATTCTGGGCACTAATTGTTTCTGTCGCGCTCAAAATTAATATAACTCCAATAAATAAATATTTTAAATTTTTCATAACAATTTATAATACCATATTTTATCAGTATTGTATATATCAATAAAACGTCAATTATTCCTTTGTTATGGTCAAATTACGCACCCATTTTTCTTTACGTAAAAGATGACGCGCGATAAAAACCTTTACAATATCAGTAAGTTTAAGAATAGCGAACATCGGCACGGGTGCAAGATTTGTAAACAACGAAAGAAGAACGGAACCCGGCGCGAAAAGCAATGTATTGACGGATATGTCCGTATACATTCCCATTGCCGTGTCTCCTCCCGCGCGGGAAACCGCGAATTGAACATTTAAATAACACCACAACGGCAGATAGACAAGGATTACAAAAACAAGCCCAAGGCAGTTCGCCCTTGCGTCGGCGCTTAGGTTGTGAAACACCAGCGGAACCAGTGCGGAAGTTATAAAAAAGCCCGGCAGCGCGAAAATAAGTCCCGCCGCCGCTCCGCCCCACTTTAGCCACTTGGCGCGATCCCGCGCTTCGTTAAGTTTACCGCCGCCAAGCGCTCCCCCAACCAAAACATATGATACCGTCCACAAACCGCCGAACAGCAAAAAGAAAATATTCGCGATAGTCCAGCCGGCGGACATTCCCGCAACAACTTCCGCGCCGCCTCGCCTGTTGTACATAGCGATCATCAATGTTTCAGAGGCAACCCACGATATTTCAGAGGCGAATATCATGGCGGATTTGCCGAAAATCTCAATTATCAATTTTTTATGAATAAGAAACAATCTTTTTAAATTCGCGAAAAACGGCGCGTTGGAAACCGTCGCGTAAATTAGAAACGCCGCAACCTCAACGCACCGCGCGATGATGGTAGCGTAAGCCGCGCCTTTAACTTCAAGACGCGGCGCGCCGAGATTTCCGTAAATTAAAATCCAGTTCCCTACCGTATTAATTACAGTTGTAGCCGCGGAAATAATAAGCGGTATTTTGGGCTTCGCGATTTCGCGGAAACTTGTCGCAATAGCTATTGATATCGCCATAGGAATAAACGCCCACGACACAAGTTCCAGATATTCGGAGCCGACAATAACAATTTTTTCCTGCGCGGTATTGTTCGTTGTAAGAATACCAATAAGCTGATTTGGAAAAACGCGGCAAACCGCAAAACAAAAAACGGCGACACAAACGCCGAAAAGAAGCTTAAAACTGTAAGCGTTCTTCATGCCCTCGCTGTCGTTTGCGCCGTTAAATTGCGATATGTAAATACCGCCCGCCTGGCATATTGTATTTACAATTACAAAGAAAACAAAAACAAGATGATTGGTAACATTGACGGCAGCCATACTGACATCTCCCAACCCGGCAACCATAAAGTTGTCGACAAGAGAGACCATACTCATAATTAACTGTTGAAGCATAACAGGCAGCGCGATTGCCAGAGCTTCTTTGTAAAACGACCAGGGACCTAAACGCGATTTTATAATGCGAAGATCGAACATAATTGTACTCCTCATTTTATGTATAATGTAACATATAATTAATATAAAAAACTAACATTTTTAATCTTTTTTGACTTGTTGTTTGTTTATTTTAATATGTGCAGATTTTACAATTCATTTTCTCTTAAAATTATTTTCTTTAATAACAATTCTTCCAGATTCCTTCTTCCGTCTATTACCAGCATTATATATACATAATCATTTTCAATTTTGTATATTATTCTCCAATATTCAACTATTATTTCTCTATATATTAAATATCCATTTTCTTCAAATTCCGGAACAATTCTATTCCGTTCCGGAAACATATCCAATTTCTTAACTTTCTTTTCTATGCCGTCTAATATTTTTGTTGCATAATTTATGTTTGTTTTTGAAATATATTCAATAATTTCGTTTACGTCTTCCCTTGCCGGCGCTGCCCATTTTATATAATACTTTTTATTCATTCATTTGACCAATTTTTTTTCTTAACTCTGAAAATACTTGATCACTATCATATACTTTTCCTTCCTTAATAGATTTCTCTGACAATTGTAATAATTTCAATAAAGCAAAAGCGTCCTCTGTATCTTGATATGTTTCTATATCTATTAATACAGCCTTTGCTTCCCCATTTTGGGTAATTATTATAGGATTTTTTCTTTCATTAACATATTTCATCATTTGAGCCGCATTGGTTTTTATATAGGAAATAGGTTTCACATTGTCTCTCAAATTTATAGCCATAAAATCCTCCAGTACTTATAAAATACCATATAAAGACTTGGCTTGTCAAGCGGCGGATTTTGGGAATTTTGCGCTTTTCTCGAAAAGACTACCGCGAACCAGCACGAATATGGAGCGAACCTAGAAAGCGGTGAGATTTAAAACAAATATACGCTTAGCAGAGAGATTAGGGTTTTTCCGTTTTCTTATCGTGAAAAAAAGTAAAAAAATATTTCAAATTCTGTCAAGCAAAACGAGGGGTACGAACCCATATAGGGCATGTAGTTTTTAAAAAATCGTCTTCCGGCGATCAACTACAAATCTATTATTTGGAGGACATTTTAATGGAAAATGTTAACCGAAACCACAAGAACAGCGTGTTTTCTTCGCTGTTCAGCACCCCGGACGTTCTAAGAGAACTCTATTCAGCTATTGAGGGTATCCCTATCCCTCAGGATATTCCCATCGATATTAATACGCTTACGGACGTTCTCTACAAAGGGCATATTAACGATGTGTCTTTTTTAATTGACAACCGCTTTGTCGTGTTGATTGAGCATCAATCGACAATTAACGAAAATATCCCTCTGCGTCTGCTAATGTACATTGCCCGCGTATATGAGAAAATAGTCAACAGGAGAAAAAGGTATCAGGAAAAACTTGAAAAAATCCCTTCGCCAGAATTTATCGTTCTGTACAACGGCAAAGAGGATTACCCTGATTACAAAGAACTTAAACTTTCTGACGCTTTTAAAGACATTGAGGGGGTAAAATTATCGGGTAGCAATGTAATACCGTTGGAATTAATAGTACAGGCATACAACGTAAACCACTGACACAATTCGGAAATTTTGAAAAGAAGTGAAACTTTGGACGGCTACAGTATATTTATAGACAAGATAAGGGAGTACCAAAAACAAGAAAAATCACTTGAAAAAGCGGGAAGATCTGCTATAAACTATTGTATAAAGAACAATATACTAAAGGACTATTTAGAAGCTCACGCTTCGGAGGTAATAAATATGCTGTTGGGTGAATGGGATCAGGATGAGGCAATAGAAGTTGCTCGTGAAGAAGGCGAAGAAATAGGCATGGAAAAAGAAAAACTAATAATCGCGAAAAATTTGCTCTCAGAAGGGTCAACGCCTGAATTTGTACATCGTATTACCGGGCTGCCTCAGGAAGAAATTGAAAGAATAGAACTGTAAAGTTTTTTGAGCCTATCTGATTTTTGTTTAAATAAGAATGGATGACATTCACACAAAAAATCGGATAGGCTCCAAAATTTATTTTCCACAAGATTAATTATTTTTAATGACCGCCAATTAACAAACATGGAACATAACTCCATATTATCCTATGTTTAATTTTTATATTAATATTATTTGATTGTCAAGTATCAGAAGCCTCTTGTGAAAATCCCAAGACCTGAGTTTATCGTGCTGTACAACGGCGCGGCTCCTTACCCTGATTATACGGAATTAAAGCTTTCCGACGCTTTTATGGACGTTGAAGGGCTAAAATTGACAGGTATCGATAAAATACCATTAGAGTTAGTTGTTCAGGTGTACAATATAAACCACGGGCATAATCCCGAAATGCTGAAAAAATGCGAAAGTTTGTACGGCTACAGTTTTTTTATAAACAAGATTAGGGAATATCAGGCGCAGGGATTAACGCTTGAAGAATCGGTAAACCCTGTGATAGAATATTGTATAAAGAATAATATACTTAAGGATTATTTACTTGAACATGGTTCGGAGGTAATAAATATGCTGACAGCCGAATATGACAGAGAAATGGATATCGCTGTAAACCGCAGGGAAGCCAGAGAAGAAGGTCTTAAAGAAGGCAAGCTAATCATCGCGAAAAATTTGCTTGCAAAAGGGTCTACGCCTGAATTTGTACTTGAAATTACAGGGCTGTCTCCGGAAGAGATTGAAGGAATAGAACTGTAAAATTTAACCCTATCTGATTTTTGTGTAAATAAGAATGGAGGACATTCACACAAAAAATCTGATAGGCTTCAGGATATGGAAAAACCGATTTATCAAAAATAAAGACAGTTAGTCTCCATCGCGCTGGAGGCAATCCCAGCTTTGCACCGAACAAACCGGCGGCAGATGCCACTTCCACCTTCCGCGTAGACCAACTGTCTTTGAATAATATACTACAAACTCCCCCCTATGTCAATGAAAAAAAACTTAATATAAAAAACCTGATAGGCTCTTTACTTATACCATTCTTACTTCTAACTCTTTCCCAACAGCCAATGCAATCTTATTAAGAAAATCCAAAGAAGGATTATAATTACCGCTTTCAAGTCTGGAAATGTTAGACTGTTTTGTTCCAATTAATTCAGCCAAGTCTTTTTGTGTTAATTTTTTTTCCTTCCGAGCCATAATTATTTCCTCAATAATTTTATACTCGGCTTCATTCATTTTAAGTTCATTTTTTACGGCTTCATTTTTAAGAATAATAGATTTTGCTTGACTCCACTTCATGATTTTAAAATATATCATATTTGATATATTATGTCAATAGTTTTTCTCAAACTCTACTGCCATATTTTGTATTTCATTTATAGATTTATCTTTCCATAAGTTTTTATACTATTCTGTGTAGTCAAAATTATTACTTAATGCTGGTTATGAATCGTTCATCTATTTGTTCAATCTCAAACTGTATCTTTTGAATAATTGCATTATCCAATTTTTACAATCTCCCCAAGAGAATTTAAAAGATTATAAAATTTATCATTTTCATCAAAATCTACTAAATCAACGGTATTTGATACATTATTATCTAACTTTGCATATACACGAAAAAATTTTTCAGGCGGAAGTCCTTTTATTCCTATATCAATGTCAGAATTTTGATGGATTTTACCTGTAACCAGTGAACCAAATAAATAAATTGATTGACATCCTTCTTTTTTGAGAAAAATCGTTGCAATATCAATATCTTTTTGATATTTTGAAGGTATATTTAGTTCCATATTTTATTTTTACCGGATTAAAACAAGTCTGTCAAGATAACCATAAATCCCGCTCAAAACAGGGATATTTTCGATAATTGACAAAAAAGCAAATAAACCGTTACACTTACTCTTTCTTTGCGCGATATAAAACAATCTGAAATACCGCAGGAAGAGGCAAAAAAAGAGGAATAGTTTTTTGCCTGCTAACTTAAATTCTGTCTTTACTGTTTGGTAGAAAGAATTCAAGAGAAGATCGGGATAGATTTCTAAAATGCAACTGGTTTAAAAATTCTTTAAAAATTTCCTTATCTTCGTGTATCGAAAGATTGACAGTTTGCGTATGCAGGGCTAAACAAATAAGAAAGTATGCAAAATACTCATTGAAATATGATTGGATATATGATTCAGGGGGAGGATTCTGTCCATCTTTGAAACCTAGATGAAATGGTTTTAACACAGAAAACCAATATAAAAGAACCGCCGCCTGTCGTTCAACATAAGGGTTGCCTGAAGGCACTTTGAACCCAAAATCCGCCCCTTCTGATATAATTTGTTCAAGTTGTTCCTGATGGCTTTGCTCCAAAGTTGTTCCAAGATTCCGTATTTTTGCGCTAATACGCCGAAAACCGTAAATATCACGGGAATATCTGGTAAAAACTCCCAACAAAGCCGGATAATCAATTATGGGTTTACATCGAGTAAAGGTCGTGTCCCTTTCAACCAGAATTTCATATAACAAATCCGCCATAGCCGCAACTTTATTTATAACAGCTACCCTATCACGCCGTTTAAATCGACATGATTCAAAAGTATAATTTATCATATTATCGTGTTCATAGACAGCATCTTGAAATAAAGCAAAATAACAATCCGACCGATTGGGAAACATTGCGTCAAAAGAGTTCATAAAAACCCTTTATACCTTTAATGCGGATAATATTTTACCGGAAAGTTGGCTTGCATATTCGTCAAGCGAATCATTACATGGATGGCATGAATAGGAAGTATTAGGATTAGGGTTGTTTCTTGACCGTTCATATATTTCTGATGAGAAAAAGGATTCGTCATTTAAGTCTACAGCCAGCTCATTGAAATATGACATCTTTTTTGAAGGCTCCATATTTTACCCCTTATGATTACTTTTATGTCTCCTATAAATTATTCAGCAGATGCTGTATTTTGTCAAGATAACCATAAATCCCGCCAAAAACAGGGATATTTTCGATAATTGACAAAAAATCAAATAAACCGTTACACTTTAAAAGAGGTTGAAATGTCTAAATTTTTTAACATTTTTTATCACTTGAAAGGAATAATTAAAATATACATATATGAGTGAATACATCATTAACGGCGGGGTGCCGCTGAATGGAACTATCAGGGTTAGCGGGAACAAGAACGCCGCCCTGCCCTGCATTGCGGCGGCGCTTTTAACCGACGCGCAGGTTACTTTGCGTAATATTCCCGATATCGAAGATGTGCGGGTTATGCTTGACGTATTCATCGCTCTTGGAGGCGAAATTCAAAAGTTTCAGCCAAGTACTATTACTCTTTCTTTGCGCGATATAAAACAATCGGAAATACCTCAGGAAGAAGCAAAAAAAATAAGAGCGTCGATTCTTTTTGCGGGTCCGCTTCTCGCGCGGACGGGCAAGGTTGTTCTTCCTCCGCCGGGCGGCGACGTTATCGGTAGAAGAAGGCTGGACACTCACTTTTTGGCGCTTACGGAATTGGGCGCGAAGGTAAAGGTGGGCGAAAATTTTACTTTTACCGCGAAAACGCTTACGGGCGCGGACATTTTTCTTGACGAAGCGTCGGTTACCGCGACAGAAAACGCGATAATGGCGGCGGTTCTCGCGAAAGGGAAAACGATTTTGACTAACGCCGCGAGCGAACCGCATGTGCAGGATTTATGCAGGATGTTAGTCGCCATGGGCGCTCAAATTGAGGGGATTGGTTCCAACATACTTACAATTACAGGGGTGGATAAACTTTCAGGCTGTGATTTTGAAATCGGCGCCGACTTTATGGAAGTGGGCTCCTTTATCGGTCTTGCCGCCGTAACAGGCGGAGACTTGCACATAGAGGGCGCGCATCCTCAGGAAATGCGCCCGGCGAAAATCGCGTTCGGGAAATTGGGCATTGTTTGGGCGCATGAGGGAACAGTTATCCATGTGCCGAAAAATCAAAGCATGGAAGTAAACCACGACTTAGGCGGTATGATTCCAAAAATAGACGACGCTCCCTGGCCCGGATTCCCGCCGGATCTTATCAGCATAATAATCGTTGTAGCGACGCAGATAAAAGGCACTGTATTGGTTCACGAAAAAATGTACGAGTCGCGGATGTTCTTTGTGGACAAACTTATCGGCATGGGCGCAAGAATCGTGTTATGCGATCCGCACCGCGCCGTTATCTCAGGACCGACAAAACTCCACGGCTCGGAATTGATAAGCCCCGACGTGCGCGCGGGAATGTCCATGCTGATTGCCGCAATGTGTGCCGAGGGCAAGAGCGTTATACGCAATGTTTACCAGATTGAGCGCGGTTATGAGCAGCTTGCGGCAAGACTTTCCAGCCTTGGCGCGAATATTACAAGGAATGATTGAGGTTAGCGTGGAAATAATAATAGTGACTGCTTTTGTCGTGCTTTTTTTTCTTGTTATAATGATTCTTGTAAAATTGTATTCAAGCAAACAAACGGATTATTCCGCGCAGATGCTCGACCTTAAAAATCAAATAAGCGAATTAAAAACAAAACAGCTTGAAAACCAGCAAGCTTCGCAATTTCAGCAGACAAAATTTATTTCTGATACTCTGGATAAACTTAATGGTCAGATACAGCAAAAGTTAGCCGCCATGGATCAGAACCTCAGTTCTAATCAAAGCAACATTACAAAACAACTTTCAAGTTCTAATCAAATAATCGGCGATATACACAATAAACTTGGCAATTTGGAAGTAACCGCGAAAAACATTCAGGACATAGGCAAAGATATATCTTCGTTGCAGAACATTTTGCAGGCTCCAAAACTTCGCGGAAATCTTGGCGAGTATCTTTTAGAAGACCTGCTAAAACAGATATTTCCAAGCGCAAATTACGAAATGAAACACAGTTTTAAGAATGGGACTCAGGTAGACGCGGTAATTAAACTTGGCGATAACATTGTCCCTGTAGATTCCAAGTTTCCGCTGGAGAGTTTTCAAAAATTTATCGCCGCGGATAATGACGAAAGCAAAAAATCGTTCAGAAAAGATTTTATTTCCAGCGTTAAAAAACGCGTCGATGAAATCGCGGTAAAATACATCAACCCCGCCGAAGGAACCTACGATTTCGCAATCATGTACATTCCCGCCGAGAATGTTTACTACGAAACGATTATAAACGATTCCTTTACCAACAAAGACTATGAACTGTTAAACTACGCCATGGAAAAACACGTTATCCCTGTTTCACCTAACAGTTTTTACGCGTACCTCATGGCAATCTCCTTTGGCTTAAAAGGACTTACCATTGAACAGGAAGCCAAAACCATACTTGGAGACATTGCGCAAGTTCAGGACAGGTTTGGAAAATTCTTTACAGATTACAGTCTTGTAGGAAAGCACATAACAAACGCGTTAGGCAAATACAACGATTCCGCAAAGAACGCGGAAAAGTTAAATGATCAGATGGGAAGACTCACAGGACAAAAGACGGAACTTATTGAAGGATAGCGGATAAACTGCCTATCATATAAAGAGGTATGGAATACAAACCGTCTATAACGCCGTAATTTTTTAGCGAAGTGCGGATAGCGCAAGCGGGAGCATATTCATTTCTGTACATCTTTAAACTTTCAGATTTGACATTCTTGCCTGACTTTACTTCAATTGGAATAATTTTATCATTGTACTGTACAACAAATTCAACCTCGGCGGTATTTTTTTCAGCCGCCCAGTAGTAAATCGGCAATTTATTATTAGTTGCGATAAGTTCCTGCAAAACAAATTGTTCCGCAAGTCCTCCTTTATAGTGTGAAAAAGTTCTGTCGTTGTCATCAATGTAGAGCTTAATATCAAGTCCTGCCCGCGCGGAAAGAAGTCCTACATCGTTCATATAAAGTTTGAAGATCGAAGGCTCTTTATACCCAATCAACGGTATATTCGGCAAACTTATTCGATACAATTTATAAATCAGATTAGTATTTGTAAGCCAGTTAAGAGCCGCTTCATAATCGCGCCCGCGGGAACCTTCTTTCATGCCGGAATACAGAAAGCGTTTATTTTCCCTGCCAAGCTGAGTGGGAACTGAATCCCAAATATCCCGCGTCCGCGCAATAAATGACGATGGAATATGTTTCGCAAAATCGGCATAATAAGAATCAAGAATCATTTTTTGCAAATCACGCACTTCGCCGAAATCGCGCGTTTCGCAATATTTTCTCACAGCCCCGGGCATTCCTCCGGTGTAGAAATACTGCTTTAACAGCTTAGTAATTGCGTCATGGAATGTGGAAATTGCCGAAAAATCGGGAGTTTTAAGAAGTTGCACATAACGCGGCTCCACCGCTTCCAAAAATTCGTAAAATGACATGGGATACATCGTTATCATATCAACCTTGCCTACCGGAAAGCCCGTCCCTTCAAGCGTCATCACTCCTAGCAGACTGCCCGCAGCGATAATTTGGTACTCAGGCGCGTTCTCATTAAAATATTTTAACGATGTAAGCGCGCGCGGACATTCCTGAACCTCGTCAAAAATTATTAGGGTATCGGGCGTAATTTTTACATTGGTCGCGACAGAAAGCTCGTGAATAATACGCGGAACACTAAAATCTTTTTCAAAAATACTTTTAAAAATGTTGTCCGAATCAAAAGTGATATAAGCGGCGGAATCGTAATGTCTCGCCCCAAATTCCTTCATAAGCCAGGTTTTGCCAACCTGCCTGGCTCCAAAAACTACCAGCGGCTTACGGTCTTTTGAGTTTTTCCAATTTTCCAGCTCTTTAATAGCAGAACGATACACTTTTACCTCTTTTTTAGGGTATTTACCTAAATTATAGCGTAATAATGATTCTTGTCAAGAAAAAGGTGTTAAATTTGCACGGAATTCTATGGAATTTGGTGTTGAATTTGCACGCTTTTCCAGATTAGGGGGATTTACCTATCTCTTATGAATAAGAGTCGGCATTTCCACATTGAAGCTTTTAAGTACGCAGGTTTTACCTTCGACAAAAAGACCGTTTTTAATGGCGGAAAGGCGGATTTTTTCCTCGGTTTCCGGGGTGGTGATAATGTCGCAGAGTTGGCGGGATTTTGATACCATGGCTTTTTCATGCGTAACTTTGTATGAGCGCATCTCAACATGATTAAAAGTCGCGCCGCGCGCGCCGCACTCTATCGCCTCTTTACGGAATAATTCAATTTCCGCTTCGTCGCCGATAAAAAAAAGTCCCCTTGTGTTAACAGATTTTCCCTCGCCGCCCTTGTGCTCGCGCTTACGCGATCCAAGACGGCGCCAATCGTTTGAACCGCGAACTTCGTCTAACGCGGCAATGACCTGTTCCATAGTCGCGGCATGAACGCGCTGTCCGTGTCTTATCCGCAGGTTTACTATCGGCGCGTGAACAAAGAACCGGTACAAAAAGCCGTTGCCGGGAATGTCAAGATTGGCGCGCGGAATTATGCTTTTTTCAACTAAGTCCGCGTCGGAACGGGAAACAAGAAACCAGATGATTTCTTTTTCTATCGGAATTGTTATCCTAAGAAGTCCTAATCTGTCCCTTAACCCCGCGCCTGTTCCGAAAAAAACAACGGGGACGCCGATACCAAGTTCCAATATTGTCTTAGCCAGCGCGTCGCCTGCTCCTCTGGAAACTGTACAAGCTATAAGAGCGTGTTCCTCAATAGAAAGTTTATCTTTTTTTTCGCAAAGAGTATCAAGTTTTTCCATGTCAAAAGAAAGAGGCGTACCCCTTAAAATTCCGATATGCTGGGAAAAAAGACTGCCGCGTCCGCCCATTCCGAGATCAGTCACATCGATAATACGGCGCATAACGCTCTCTTCATACATTACGGGAACATACATTCTGTAAATCAGCGCGCGGCTTTCATCAAGTTTGGTAATGGGACGCAATCCCAGAAGATCGCGTTTGTCCTGCAAAAATGTTTGCTTGGCGCGCTGGACAAAAACTTCGGGGAGCGCAAGCTCTGTAAGCACCTGATCCAGAGCGGGGACTATATTCATGTCGGCAATACAAATAATACATGAAATCGAAGTTTCCATAATTCTCCCTAAAAATTCCTTAACACGCGCTTTGATCTTGCTTTATCGATAATACCCGATATAAGAATTACGATAATCGGAAAAACGCTCGCCGTCGCCACAATGCCAAAAGCGCCGTCCGCGCGAAGTGAATCGTTTCCGAGTCCCAACCCTGTAGTTATAATGATTGGAACGGTGATAGGACCTGTTGCAATGCCCGCAACGTCCCACGCTATCGAAGAAAAATCTTCGGGCGCGAATATTGTCAGGATCAGGGCAATGGCGTAACAAGGAGCCAGAATCCACGAAAGATGGATGCCTCCCGCCGGCAGCATATTACTGAACAGCACCCGCGCAAAACCAATCACCATGCCGCCGCCTACGCCCATAGCCGCAATAGCTATCAATTTGGAACGCTTAAAAGTACCGGTGGTCATTTCTTCTACGGTGACAGCCGTAACGGCAAGTCCGGGTTCCGCAAAGATTGCGAAGAACCCAAGAAAAAAAACAATGACAAGTATTATAATGTACGCGCCAATTATTCCAAATTTTGAAGACATTGCGTCTTTAATGGGAATATGGGTATAACTGTCGCCGTTAAGCCGTTGAGGAACAAATTTTTCAAGGGTCGGTTTGTTATTCCACTGAACCCAGATAAAAGTTTCCGGTCCGTTTTCTCCCGGCACGGTAATGAGCGAATTTTCATCGACGCCGTGTACTGTTACGGTTTTGTTTTCGTTAAGCGTTTCCGTGTAAGTCTGCTTGAGGGAATTTCCCGCTTGAGAACTTAGTACTGTAATGCCGCCCGTCATTCCCAAGTTAAGCGCAAACATTCCCAGAGAGGCGAATAATATTCCAAGCGCGACAATATCGGCGTTAAAAATTCTGTCGCGGGCGATTAGTCCAATGGCAACGATTAGAACCAACCCAAGAGGCAGTACCGCAAAAAGGGCGGACTTAGCGTATTTTAGAAACGCTTGAGGAGCGAATATCGATGTTTCCTCAATCTTTTGATTTTCACCTAACTGCCGTTCGGGAAAACAAATCTCAAAGTCTTCGGTTGAAAGATCGCCTGATGAAACCGCCATTATCGCCATATTATAAAGCTCTTCGCTGTTGCCCGCGACATAGACCGCCTTTGACCGCTGTTCCGGGTCAGTGGAAAAGAAAGACATCGCGTCGCCGGGGGACGGCACTTTGGGACCGAGCATGGCGGCAAGAAAAAGGACGCTTGCAACAGGCAGGGCGGACGCGAGCGTTACCAGCCCAAGCCCGGAAGCGTTGGAACTTTTGCCGCTTATTTTCACCACGCCCAAACCAAGAGCCAGAATAATCGGCACTGTAACCGCGCCCGTCGCCGCGCCTCCTGTATCCCACGCGAGATTTACAAGCGGGCGCAAGATAGGGTTTTCATCGAATATGCAGCTAACGGCGACAATAGCGGGAATAATGATAAACACAGGCGGTTTAAAAGCCCAGCCGAACATGAAACGGTAAACGCCCAGCACTACGGCAAGCCCCACCCCAATAGCGATGGCGGCGACCAGCCACGACGTACCCCTGTTTAGGAGAAGGTACAAAAGCGGCGCGTCCCATGCCGGGATAACGCTGCCCTGCTGCTGCAGCACGGCGACCGCGGGTTCCGCCAGCGTCGCGGTAATTCCCACGATAATTGAAAAAACGGTAACCCCCGCCGCGCCGATTTTTGACGGCAGTTTCATTCCGCATTGTTCGCCCAGGGGCATGATTCCCAAAAAAAGCCCTTCAAGGAAAAAAGACAGTCCCAAAATAGCCGCGCCAACGCAGATAACTATGGAAAGCGCGTTTTTAAGCGGCGTTCCCAGCACAAAATATTGAACAGCCGCCAGAAAAATGCTTACCATTAACACCGCCTTAAACTGCGGCTTTATTTTGCCAAGCGCGTAAATCTTAATAAGCGAAAACGTTTCCTGAAAAGACAAGTTTATCTTTTTTCTTCGGTTGGGAAATAAATTCTCTGATAATTTCTTAAAAAAACTCACGTTATCTGTATATATTGAAGTTTTTTGTTGTTTTTTACAAGTAGTCGGTAGGGTGGGAAATATCCTTTTGGACAATGCGGTAGTTTTTTCCTAATTATTATTACTCTGAAAAACAACGATTACTTTTTTCAGCAACTCATTCAGAAAATCATTATCAACCGTTTCAACATAGTTCCATTGCCGGGCGTTATAGTTTATTGCGACTAATTGATCAAGCAAAACAACTCCGGTTGATTTAGTTTTTTCTAATTGAAAAAACTAAGTTAGAAATTTAATTGCCATGAGTAATAATATACAAATTTATAAAATATAATTAAATACACGTATCAAAATTTGATAATAATCGAATTATGGAATAAATTGTTTATTAATTTTAAAACATGTGATATAATAATAATTACGAAATTTAGGGATATTATCAGTATCAATTATAAGTAACAATTCAGTTTGAATAGTTATCAGGAATCGGAAGGGCGTTTTTTACCTTTATGGGTAGACTGCGCCCTTTGTTTATTTACAGTTTCTACAAGTTGTTTTATTTGGGAAACAATATAGTCTTTAAATGGAGGTTCAAGTTCATGAAAAACGTCCAAAAGTTGTTTAAGTTGAATATCAGCCAGATCCTCGCTGAACATTTTACCTTTACCGGTAAGAAGATAATCTTTTTTCACGCCATATTGTGAACATATAAGGGCGATAATACGATCATTAACAGGTCTTTTCCCGCTCTCTATTTGGGCGTAATAGGATTGACTCACATAGATACCCTTGCAAAAGTCTCTTTGAGTTATACCTAAAGCGTCCCTTACGGCGATAAATCTGTCCTGGATCGTAGCAATCATACTTTTTCCCTTATCAATATAGAAGAATAGACAGGAAAAAGCAAGCAATCTCACCTTACTGTCAATTATTTGGCTGTATATAGCTATGCCCAAAGGTATAGAGCAATAGTTTTCTGAAAATTACGAGAACTATTGACAAATACTCTATGCAATCTTAATATATTGCATAGAGATACTTAAAAAGGAAGTGTAATATGAACAACGAAAACAAGAAAGTATCTGAGTTTAGTAATGAAGATTATAAGAATTTACCACTCGAAATGCGGGTTAGGGTAAATTTGACGGCGAGGGAACTTTTGGAGATACAGAGGAAGAATAGGGCGTTGGTTGAAGGTGGGAAAAAACTGTCTTCATGTGAAGATGTGGAAAATGGTAAATAAATATGGAAAAGTTTATTTCAAGAACCATGCAGAAAACGATTATACTGGAAAAACTGTTTATTATAGCGTTGTTTATAGGTTGTATTGATTCTGCCTTTTCGCAGGGAAAACCCCGACTTGGTATTCTGCCATTTTCTGGCGGCACAGATGGTGATGGGGAGACTATAGCAACACTTTTTTCTTTTCAACTTGATATTCAAAATTCATTTACCGTAGTTCCGCGAACCAGTGTACTTAAAGCGGTTACCGATGAACAAAATTTCCAAATGCAAGGATATACTGATTCGGATACCATTGCACGTATTGGACGCATGTTTAATGCTAACTTTGTGGTTTCCGGTCACATACGCCGTCTTGGGGATAGAAGTCTAGTAATAACGAATATCATCAATGTTGAAACTTTTGAACAGCTTGCCGGCGACTACAGCGAATATCGTACTATTGAGGATATTCCGGCTATGCTGCCGAATATATCCAAAAAATTAATTGCAGCATCGCAGCGTAACAACTCAAAACTGCCAAAACTTGCTGTAGCGCCTTTTAATGTTGCCAATACCGGCGTTAATGCACAGAACGCAGAAGCGTTGGCTCAGATACTTACCATAGAAATTGCCAACACCGGAAAATATTCCGTATTGCCCCGTACTACTACCATGCAGGCGGCATTGAAAGAATTAAATTATCAGACACAAGGGTATACCGCGGAAGAGGGAGCTAAAGCGTTGGGCAAGGCGATCAACGCCGAGTATATACTCTTTGCTGAGGCGCGCAGTCTTGGGAATATGAATGTTTTTACCGCCCAGATACTTCATGTGGAAAACGCCAGTCTTTTAGCCGGTGACAGCAGAGAATACCGGATTGTTGACGATGGTATAAAATTGATGCCGGAACTCGCCCTGCTTTTGACCGACCAGAAAAGAGCGGCGAAGCAGATTGCGATTCGTAACCGTGAACGTTCCCATGCCGCTATGTTTGGAGACCCCGCAAAATTTTGGAGCATAGGCATATCCGCCGGTACGTCATTTGCTACTCCCTGGATTATCGGAATGATCCACGGAACCATTGCGCCGTTCAGAAATTCATTTTTAGAACTGGGTATTGATTATGGCATGATAAGCAGAGTAACGGATGTTGAGCAATATTATTCCCTGTACCCCTTTATTCATGCCGCTGTTTTCCTGCCTTTCAAAAAAAGCGGCGGCTGGTACATCGGGGCAGGGGGCGGTTATATGCTTGGTAAATACACTTTTCCCGAAGGGGATATTCCGGTAAATATATTTGCCGTTGATGCTACTACGGGGATGAACATTGGGAATATTCTTGATCTGTCTTATACTGTGCGATCTAATTTTAAATCAGTGAACCATAAAGTAGCGATAGGTTATACCCATCGCTTTAAGTAAAGAGGCGGTAATGTATAAAAGGATATGTTATTTAATAGGATTCCATTTACAAAGTATAGTAATTATTTTGTTTTTATCGTTATCAATATTCACAACCTGTAGTCTTGAAGGTGATATTTTAGCGCAAAGACCAAAACCTGCGGAAATTCCTCCGCAGATTATTCCAGACCCAGTTTATCCTGACAATAAAACATTTATTGTATTTGACAATACTCAGGGAATCTGTTCCGTTTCGGTTTATAATGATTATCATAGGCAAGAAGAAGATAAAATAGCCAAAATTCCCGCAGGCGGCAGTTCCGGAAAAATTACATATACACCAGGATTTTCCGTACCTTTTTATTTCTCATATTCGGTAAAAGTGAAAGGCATCAACGATTTTATTCTGAATTATATTCCCGAAACAGGAAAAGATCAAAAAGTGGTACGCATAGACGCGGACAAAACAACCACTATTAAAATACCAACGCTTAGTGAATCCATTTCATCGCCTGATACATTGCTTTCCAATAACAGTTATATATTTATTCAGAATAATTCATCTTATTCATTTGAATTACTCCAAGGAATTTCAAAACTCAAACCTGATAATATTTCTTCGCCTTTGGTAAATAATGGTGAAAGGGCGCAGTACACTATCAATCCGGGACAGGCTTCTAATTACAGATTATTAGTAGGAGTAGATTATAAAGAATTATCCGGTTCAATTGTCAACTTTGAGGCGGGACATATATACAACTTTGACTTTAACGGCAGTATTTCTCTGGTCAGGGATACTGAGTTGAAACTTGTAAACGTAAACGGAATCGCTATACCACAGCCGCCTGCTGCTCCGATAGTAATAACTTCAAATGAATCTTTAGCCCTGCGATGGTCTGCCGTTGAAAGCGCGACAGCTTATGAAATTTGGATGTCTACAGTAAACGATTCTGTTACAGCGTCAAAATACGGAACAGATATTGCAGCTTCACTTACCGCTACAATAAGCAATTTGAACAACGGAACTACTTATTATATCTGGCTTAAAGCAAAAAACATTTTAGGTACAAGCGGCTTTAGCCCTGTAGCAACAGGAATACCTTCCGCTTCGACTGTTAAACCGCCCGTTCCTCAGACTGCGCCAACAATAATCGCGGGAAACGGACAGCTTACTATAAATTGGCAAGCTGTTGCTGATGCGGATGTTTATGAAATTTGGGCAGGAACAACAAACAACGCACAAACCGCAACAAAACAAGGCGGAGATGTATCAGGTCTTTCCGCAGTAATTACCGGTTTGAACAATGGAACAAATTATTATGTTTGGGTAAAGGCAAAGAACACTATTGGCGTTAGCGGTTTTAGCCCTTCAGCAACCGGTAAACCACTCGGTATACCTGGAATGCCAACTTTAAATTCAGGCCCCGGGCAGTTACTGGTGACATGGACAGCAGTTGACGGAGCGGAGCAGTATGAAGTGTATTATGGGACAGACTCTCCGATAACGCTTGCGGCAACAACTACCGAAACAACGGTGACTATTAGCGAGCTGGCTGTCAGTACGACTTACTATGTTCGTTTGCGGGCAAAAAATGCGAACGGCGTTTCTGATTATGGACCAAATGCAAGCGGTGTGCCTAATCGTACTCCAGGATTGTACCGTGGAGGCGCAAAAATAAGTAATCAAAATCTTGCAGACTCGTTAACCTATATTTCAATCAATGCGGTTAGCGGCGATGAGTATTACATTATTCTTGGAGTTAACGAGTCCATCTCTCCTAAAAACCTCTCTTATTCCGGCAAAACAGTAGGAATTACTCTGTTGGGAAGCAGTAATGAAAGAATAATTACTCTTAGTTCAAATGGGAGTATGTTCACCGTAGATTCCAGTGTTACCCTTACCCTTGATGAAAATATCACGCTTGTTGGAATTAGTGAAAATAATGCTTCTCTTGTTTTTATTAATAATGATGGAAAGTTGATAATGAATGATGGAGCGAAGATTAGTGGAAATACTGCCTCCTCCTCCAACTCCTACTCCTACGGTGGAGGGGTGTATTCATCTGGCACTTTTACCATGAACGGTGGGGAAATATCCGGCAATACTGCCTCCAACTCCTACTCCTACGGTGGAGGGGTGTATTCATCTGGCACTTTTACCATGAACGATGGGAAAATATCCGGCAATATCGCCTCCTCCTCCTCCACCTCTTACACTAGCCCCGCTAACTCTAACGGTGGAGGGATATATTCATTTGGCACCTTTATCATGAACGGTGGGGAAATATCCGGCAATACTGCTTCTTCCTCCTACTCCTACTCCTCCTCCAACCCCAACTCCTACTCCTACGGTGGAGGAGTGTATTCTAACACCTTTACCATGAATGGTGGGGAAATCACCGGCAATACTGCCTCCTCCTCCAACTCTTCCTCTTACTCCTATGGTGGAGGGGTGCGTTCTGGCACCTTTACCATGAACGGTGGAAAAATCTCCGGCAATACTGCCTCCTCCTCCCATTCTTCTTCAAACCCCTTCTCTTCCCCCTCCAACTCCTACTCCTACGGTGGAGGGGTGTGTTCTGAAACTTTTACCATGAACGGTGGAGAAATCTCCGGCAATACTGCCTCCTCCTCCTACTCCTACTCCTACTCCAACTCCTACTCCCACGGTGGAGGAGTGTTTTCATCTGGTACTTTTACCAAATCGGGCGACGGAACTATTACGGGCTATGCCAGCGATACGGTGAACGGCAATGTGGTGAAGATAGGTAACACTGTGCAGAGCAACAAGGGTAATGCGGTGTATTTGGAGTCCAGCCCAGACAAGCGCAGGGAAACTACCGCCGGGCCGGGGGTTAATCTCGATTCGAGTAAAGATGGAGCAGCGGGGGGATGGGAATAAATGCAAATTAATAATTTATTTTTAAGGAAAATTATAACATTCACTTATATCAATATTAGGTTTATATGTTATAAGTATAAAGAGTTGGAGAAAACATAAGGGGATTTATTATGAATAAGATAGACTACTATAAATCATTAATTGCCGATTATTTATCTAAACGTAATAATATGTGTTGTATAGATATTATTACTTATACTATTGAACAAAATAGTCTCGAAGCTGCTATTAGAGTAGCGGTAATGTCTAAAAATAAAAATGGGAAAACAGAATCTCACCAGAGACGTATATATAAGGATGTATATCCTAATTTCCAAAAAAATCTGATTAATGTAAAAGAAAAAATTAATAACGCAAAAAATTTTGACGAACTTATTACTATTATTTTTAAACATAAACCTTTCGGAGTTGGTGAGTTGTTTTGTTATGATGTCGCATTAAGAATTGGATATAAGTTAAATAAGTTACCAGAAAAAATATATATCCATGCAGGAACAAGAACAGGATTAGAAAAATTATTAAACAGGAAAATATATGAAGAAACAATATATAAACATAAATTGCCGGAACCTTTTTGTTCGTGTAAATTAACTCCAGATCAATTAGAAGATTTCCTTTGTATATATAAGAAAAATTTATCTGATAATAATTTAAGCATTAAAGGAAAGAAACCGTGTTAAAAAATTATAATTTTAGTTTTAGCACGCATTGACAGATTTAGTTAAGGAACGAAAAATAGTAAAGAAGGTATGGAAGTTTGTATGAATATTCATGATCTATGGCTCGAATTATTTATATAGAACGAAAGATAGAGGAATTAGTTTTTTTTAAGAATATTATTGCTATGAAAGATTGAATAGCATAGTTGATTCAAATGACATTAGAGCTGTTTTATATTAATTTCGGGAAAAAGGGGGGATTAAAATGAGTTTTTCTTGGAAAGAACCGTTAACTGATGAAGAAGAAAGAAATATAAAAGAATTTATTCTTTATATTTATGAAGGTTTAATCAAATGGGGCAATGATCGCCATATTGATCATATTTTGCATTTTATGGTTAGGGATGTCACTCGAATTATTGGTGAATTTAAGAATTTAAAAATATCATCCAAGGCAAAAGAACTTATTGGAGAATGTCATTGTTTCAAAGATATTGAAAATGCAAAAAGAAGATTACCTTCCGGAAAAATTGTTTTAGATCATAACCCAACTGCAAAAAGTTTTTTTGATGAATTAACAAGGAAAAAGACAAAAAAAGAACCTTTTACTCATAAAGACGCAGATCGCTGGTTTAATAAAGCAACTATTGTGGCTATCACAAAAGAAGAGGATGGATTATTGACAAGTAACGGTTATATAGAAGATAGACCACCAGACGCTTATGATATATTGGGAATTAAAACAATTGATGTATGGAGACATAAATAAAATAGATGAAATATTTATGGTTAACGAAACTTGTCTGACCTGAGCCTATCCGATATTTTGTGTAAATGACAGAATATCATAAGAATAAAATTCGTTCTTTTTCGAGATCAATGGCAAACTGGTTTTGAGTCTGCCCTCATTACCGACCACTTTCCCTATCCGTCATTTTTATTTTTAATTTCTTTCTCAATTTTTTCAAGTTCTTTAATATCAAGCAAATATTCCTGATGCCATTCCTGCTGTTCCAGAGGACGGGTACGTTCGCGGTATTTTGCGTATTCGGCAAAGTCACGGTAACCCACAGCGATAATCATATCAAGGTTGTAAAAAGCGGTATTATAGTTTTTTCCGTCAGCGGCAGTATGTGCAAAATTTGCACTAACTGTTTTTTCCTGTAATTCTCTTTCTTTATATATGTTCCCTATATGTTTTGTTATAACACTTCTTTCCACCTCAAACAGTTCCGCCATTGCCTTATGCGTAAGCCATAGCGTTTCATCACGAAAAAGAGCATTGATCTGTATTCGACCCGAAGTATCTTTATACAGGAAAAACTGCTGAGGCATTACCGTCATTTCTTTGCTTTTTTTTGTCCCTTCGCCATTTATTATTTCCCGTTTCTCATCTCCCTTTCTTAATATAATTAAATACTCAAATTTCCCGTCTTCCCCGACAACTTACTTTTTAGCAGTCCCATCTCTACGACGGACAGCTTAACCATTTTCAGCAAATAGTATTCCGCGATAGCCTGCAAATTTTGATCGTTTACCGGCATATTATCACCCATAGCGGATATAAGCTGAAGCACAACGGTAGAATCTTCTTTGTTTACATTGCCGTAAATACTTGACTCAAATATGCTGTTAAATGATTTAAGGTAATCATCGATAACTTCGTCTAACTTCGCTCCCATAAGGGTTTCCAGTACTATCGAAACAAAACCGGTGCGGTCTACTCCGGCGTGGCAATGAATCAGCCATGGTCCTTCGGTATTAATAATAAATTGCAAGCCTTTCTTTAATTTTTTACTGAAACTTTCACTGTTATTATTAAAGTCCATGCCAAGGGCGGCGACGCTATTGTTTTTAAGCAGTTTATCGTACCACGGGGCAAAAATCGACTTTATCTTGATTTCGCTGTGGGTGTCGCTCAAATTTATTATTGTTTTAATTTTGTTTTGCGCCGCCAACAGCGAAATAATTTTTTCCTGCTTGTTGTCTTTTATGGGGTGGCTGCTGCGGTACAATGTGTTAGGCGCAATATTCCCCATGCGGATTTCACGAAAGTTTACAGTTACGACTCCGCCCGGAATTATAATATCGCTTTTTTCCATTTTACACCATCTTTTTCATTTCTTTTATATGCGCTTTCCAATCATTAACAAGTTTCTTGGGAAATATCGGAATAGCGTTGCAACCGCAAGACAAGACCCAGCGTAAAACTTTAGAATATTGCGTACTTGTGAATTCTATATTGATATGATCATCTTTTTGAGTAATTTTTTGATCCGCCGCCCATTGACGTTCTTCCGCAAAGGAAATTGAATCTTCATAAACTTCAATGACAAAACGCTGTTTCTCCTGCCCGATAAAAACGCCGAAGTAACTGTCGCCTGAAAAATCAGCGTATTTAAAATTTTTTGGCAGTATAAAAACATCTTTTGCAAGCTGGGCGTTTTTAATTCTTGAAAGCGAAAAAATACGAGTGCTCTTGCGTTCTTCGGAAAATCCGTACAAATACCATACGCCCGAATCAAATAAAAGCTGATATGGATGAACTTTCCTTTTTTTATATTCATCGTCCCACGTTCCCTTATAATCAAAACTAATAATACGGTTTCCTTTTAACCCTGCGACAATAATATCCCAAATTTCAGGCTTTACTTTTGCCGAGGCTATTGGCGGCACTGTGATACGGTTTTCCAACCAGTCATTATTGCCGTCTACGGCAATGGGCGTGGTGATACTTTCCAAAAGCTGACGGGAAGCGTCGTAAAGAGGGGTATCCTTATACAGCGAAAAAATGTTTCTTGCCATGCAAAGAGCCAGTAAATCCTCGGCGTTTGTAAAACTGGCAGGCAGACGGAAAGTTTTTTCGGAAAAATAAAACCCCCGGTTTAAGGCGTCATATTCGATGGGAGCGCCAAGCTGATCCCGCATAAATTCAATATCACGGCTGATTGTTGAAATACTGGTTTCTAACATTCTCGCCAAACCGTCCGAATTGGGATACTTCCCCGAAGCAATTTCTTTCTCGATCCTGTAGATCCTTGGCAGTCCCGTTCTGGGCATGGATTTTCTTGCCGATTTTTTTTCTGTTTTCATATCTTTATTATATCACATTGGTCTGTCATAGAGTGATAGAGCAGTAAAAATATTTTATTTTTTTAATACTTAATCTAAGTATATAAACTGCCCTTTAAAGCCTTCAAATGCCTTATCTCCTATTCTTGTTTTTCTTGAAAGCGTAATGGTTTCAAGATTTGTACAGCCGGAAAATGCCGCTTCTTCAATATAAGTAAGATTTTCAGGAAGTATGATACTCTTAAGCCCGGTACATCCTAGAAATGCCCTCTCCTCAATGGAAGTAAGCCCTTTCGGAAAATTAATTTCTGTAAGTCTTTTACAGCCTCCAAATGCATTAAGCCCAATGGAAGTTAAACTTTCAGGTAATTTAACCTCTGTAAGTCCTATACATATATAAAAAGCCCATGCCCCAATATAAGTATAACCTTCCGGAATAGTTACTCGTTTTATTTTCATATAGCAAATAAACTCATCTCCTATTTTTTTTACCGGTATATCTTTATGAAACGCCGGAAAAATAACTTCTTTCGATCTGCCTATGTAAGCCATAACGCTCCAGCATTTTTCGTCCTTGTCGAATTCAAAATCAAATAAATTTTTATTTTTCATGCTTTCTCCTTCTTTAGGTTATCCTAATTAAAAACAGGGTACATACTATAAAATTAGTATGTACCCAAAATAACTTGATTCGAATACAGGCAATTAAAGCTTTTCCAACACTTCTTTGATAAATCTGATTAAAATTTCCTTTTGAGCATTAAAATCGGCATTTTCATCATAGAACTGTTTAAGATATTCTTCTTTTAGAAAAAAGTGTATCCATGCGTTCATGTAAACTTGCGAAAACTCAAGATCAATTTCTGAATAATACTTTCCCGATGTTCCAACAAGCTCGTTTATTTTTTCCCAGTATTTTTCGCGACAGGTTCTTGCGTCAAATTCCAGCCAGATAGAAGGTTCACATTCGTCATTTTCTTTCCATGCAAACCCAATCCAAAATAGGGCGGCTTCCTTTTCTTCTTCATCTTCATCAAATTCCTGAACTCGCACATAATTACCTACTTGAAATTTCCAAGAATCTACTTCCGCAAGTTCATCCGCCAAAGATAATTTTTTAAAAGATACTGCTTTAATTGCCGTTTTTAACAGTGAATTAAATTCAACCAATGATTTTGTCAAAGCCAAATTGATACCTTTTCCCATAGAACACTCCTTCGTAGTTTATCCTCATTGCGGAGTTTGTGATTTACTTTTTTATAACAGAGTGGTCTGTCAGGAGATGCTAGAGGGGAAATTATTTCTTTTGCTTCAGGGTATGATAGAGAGAGTTATAGTGCTAGAATAATTGTGAGCATGACAAAATCTAAAGTATTTATATGATTATCATAACTATTTATTTTTTAATTTTTTATAATAATCATAATAGTATTTTAATTTAGAAATAATTTGCTCATCATCGTCATCTTCGATTGTATCAACAATCAACCAAATACGATTTGAACCTAACCCCATCCAGTTTACATAAGAATAAGCACAAAATACAATGGTAAGGAGAGGGAAAATGGCAAAGAAAAACAAGGAAAGGCGGTCTTATACGAAGGAATTCAAGACCGAGGCAGTAGCG